>Ga0214543_1004919_pt1 | contig 25042 bp, 20 predicted proteins | sample CNSS2metaG_FD_160094 | JGI IMG/M metagenome (GOLD analysis project Ga0214543, IMG submission 160094) | Root nodule microbial communities from cowpea collected in UCLA plant growth center, Los Angeles, California, USA - CNSS2 | ecosystem: Host-associated > Plants > Roots > Nodule | place: USA... | reverse complement strand
TAGATATATATATATATATATATATATATATATATATATATATATATATATATATATATATATATATATATATATATATCCCATGATATATAAACGTATAAGTTATATTTATATGTAAGCTTTATAAATAAATAAATATATAAATATATATACAGTTAAGAAAATATTAAAAAAATTTATACGAGATAATCAAATAAATTAATGATATGTACAGTTAGAATAATATTTTAAGAATATTTATATATAATATAATATATTTTAATGGATTATTTTAAAACATAATATACAAATATATAAATAGATAATAGATAATAGAGATAATATATAATATATATCACATAATATATAAACGCTAAGTTATATTTATATGTAAGCTACATAAATAAAGATAATATATATATATATATATATATATATATATATATATAATATAAAATATAAACGTATATATTATATTATATGTAAAGTGTAAGGTATAAAATATATATACGTTTATACTTTTGGAAGTGAGATATAACGTGGGATTGTGTTAAAAATAAAGATGTCAAAAGATTTTTCAATAGTAATATAATAACAGCACTAATATAATAATAATAATACTAATTAAAATATTGTATAAAGTAATAAATAAATAATCGAATAATGAAATCGACACCGTTACTAAACATAAAATAAATAATTATTATATTTAATGCAATTGTATTTTCGGTCAAAGTTAATTATTAAGCTATTTACACTATTCATAATTTTTTTTTCGAAATAAAATTTATAAATGTAGAGTTTGAAATAGGAATTTATGTTAAAACATGACAATTCTACCACTAGACGAATCTACACTTTATATTTTTTTACGGTTTATCATTTATAATTTTTTAATCTTTTACTATTTACACTTTTTTGCACCCTCGAACATTTGTATTTTCAGAGACATTAATAATATTAATATTAAACTTGAAATTTGATTAACTTCTCTCACAAATCTTAATCATAATATTACTATTAAAATTTTACTGTTATAAATTAATTTTTAAAATAGAAATGAATTAGTATTAAAATTTTCAAAATATTAATAATATGTGATCTAATATTCACACTTCAAACAAGCTTATTTAAATATCACATAAAAGATATAAATATTAATAACAATTTTTAAAATATTATTTGTACTTTATTTCAAATTGGAAAAATATCTCTCACACTTAAACTCAAATCACAAACACATTCCCATACACTTTCCCTTTTCCTATATATTATTTGGACAAACACGCATTCTTTTGTTTTCCTTTTTCATTTATAATATTATATTCTTCATTTCACGATTTCCATGCTCGTTACATACCATCTTTTTAAGTAAGTTATTTTTTACTACTCTTTCCCTAATCATTTGGAACGTTGTACAAAGGATGTGATATGGTAAATTATTCTATTCATTTTTCATAGGTGTTGATTGACTTTTGAAACTTTAATTCATAAAAAATTAAAACATTTTTAATGTTTTTAAACAACTGTCACATATTTTTACCTTTTAAGAAAGCTTAAACATTAATTTAAAAAATAATTTTGATAACATAAACATAAGTGTATTCTTACTAAGTGAAAATTATAAATTCTTAAAACTTTTAAATTTTTTTCTAAAATTAAGATACATATTGCCAAATTTGAAATTTTTACTTTTTTTTCTAAAATTAAGATACATATTGCCAAATTTGAAATTTGAAATATATGATAATAAAATTTTAATTTAAATTTTAAAATTTCAAAAAAATTATAAAAATATGGTAACTAAGTTTTAATTTAAAATTCAAAGTCAAGAAAAAAAAAATCCAAACTTTGCCAAATACATAAAAATGTATCTAATTTAATATATAAATGTGGTAATTATATTTATCAAAATTTATTATCTTATTAAAATTATTTATAACGTGGGATTGTCTTACTTAAATCTTTACTAGTTTATCATAATATTTTCTCCTTAAATCTGGTAGGAAATAAAGCTGATTTATTTGATTAAGCGTGATATATAAGTAGAGTGAACATTGAAGCATTTCAATTTAGTATTCAAATTTAGAAATTTTCAAGTGATTTAGAGAACGAAACATGTGGTGTTCTTTGAAGGAGGGATGTTAGTCAATTAAAGATTAAAAGGAGTTAGATTAAACTTTGGAGTATTCGACGAGGGGAGCAAATTGTTTTAGTTATTTTAATTATTTCAACATGTTTTGACTTGTATAAACTTGTTTTGTATCTTATTTGTGAATATATAATGAGTTTTGATGTTTTATTGATGTTGTGTGAGAAACCTTGCATGGGCAAGGGATGATTTTTGACATGTTTTGTGTGTTTCTTAGCAAGAGGTGAAGTCTTGAGCTCTTGGTGTGTTATGTATATCCAATCAGTCTCTAGTGATGAGTAGGAGGGGTTTAGTTTCGGGGGAGTGAATGATTGGTAAACTCTGTGTTGCATGGTGGTACAACTGGTGAACTTCGCCCATAAGTCTCTTTGGGAGAGTAGTGAGGAGTGAACTTTGTTTGTAAGACTATGGAAGCAGTAAGGAGTTCTAGCTCTAGTGGTCAGTGAATGATTGGTAAGCTACATGCATGAGTTGCAGATGGAAACATGTTATTTGCTTAGTTCTCAAAGAGCAAATGGAAACAATGTGAGAAGGTGCAATAATTGGGGAAGTAATTTATCAAGTGGTTTGTGTGAACTTGTTAGAGTGAGATCCATGCACTAGAGATAACACATGTGTTTGTATCATGTGTTGTTTGAGTTTAAGATTTTTATTGAAAATTATTTTAAAACTTATCACCCTTCAATTTTTGTGGTTGTGATTTCCTTATGCGAGGATCTTCTTTTTATACGGCAACATATGATAATACAGGTGTTGAGGAAGATGCGCAACAAAGATGAGAGTGCAGGGGATAGTTGTCAGAGCAGTGTTTTTTAGTCATTCTTTTTTTTAAGAAGTTTCTTTTCCATTGTTAGTTTCTTTTTCGTGGGAAGACCACATCAAACTCATGATAAAAGTGCACGAAACATACATAAACTATACCTTTTATGAAAAAAATTTAAGGAAATGGATGGAAGCAAAACATGAAACCACTTATATGAATTTTCTGTGTGTTGTTGACCGTCCTTACAAATCTAGATTTTTCCGAAAAGTGCACTGGTTCGAATGTAGTACAACAAGATTGTATGTAAAGGGATTTAACTTGATAAAATAGTAACCTATGATCTATTCAAGTTTGTGAATAGAACAGTGATAAAAGTTGTGGCAAATTTAAAAAGAGTTTGAATGAATGATAAAAATAAGTGAATATGATTAAGATGTTGAGATTGAACTTGTCTACTCTTCCTCTACTACACTGCCTCTGACTCATTACAAGTTATCTTCTTTACTCTAGTGTTCCTAGAAGTTGTATTACCTAAGAAAAAATTATTATTATTTCAAAGGTGGTATTTTGATGTGAGGTTATCATTTAAATTAATAAATAAATAATTTTATAAAAGTGAATGGTAGTACAATTGGTTAAAGCCTTAGCTATGAGGTCATGGTCATGGATTTGATTCTGGATGTGTGCATTTGAAGTGATTATATTTTAAATATTGTTTTTATAATTATTTTGAAAGTTTTTGGGTGACTTTGGTGTTACCTATATTTTATAATTATTTATAATTTATTTGGGATGTTTTATTGTTTGGATATTATTGTAATGTTTGTTGTGTGTGGGGTTGATAAGAAAAATAGGATAATTTATATGGTTTTGAGTGTTGGTTTAGATCTTAGAATTGGTAATTAGAACCTTGGCTAGACCAAAAAGGCATAAACGTGCAATGTTTTTATAGGTAAATAGAAAACTTTAAGAAGAAGCAATCTTTGGAGCACTAGAAATTTTTTGTGGATTCTTGGTAGGAGATAGAACTAGAATAGTATGGTGTTTAAAAAATTTGAGTCATGGTTTTGTATGGTTTAGTGTGAGTATGGTCAGTGGAAAAGTGCAAAATATTATGTTATTCTGTTGAGAAGAAGAGAACTTGTGGTATGGGTTTTTGGTAGGAGATAGAACTATAATAGTTTGGTGTTTAAAAAAAAGTGAGCCATGGTTTAGTATGGTTTAGTTTGAGTATGGTAAGTGGAAAAGTGCAAAATATTATGGTGCACGGAAAGAGGAGAGTATGGAATATTGTGGTAAGTTTACTAAGTGACATGATTATATTAGATGCAATTTTGTTCTATGTTGGTTATTTTATTTAGTCTTTGTTGAATTGGTTGTGTTGTAGTGGGAAATGATATGCATGAAATGGATGGTTCAAAGGTATGCAATAAAGTATTGTGAAGGTTTGTGGATGACCAATGGTCATTTGGTATTTCTTTATGTTTAATTGCTTTTGAAGTAACCCAAAATATGTGTTGTACACTAATTTTCGTATTTTGGAAGTGTTTTTGCGAGGTGGTAGGCCCTAAGCAGTGTGTTTACGAGGCATTGGACGCTGAGTGGTGATTTTATAGCGTTAGGTTGTCAATTTTGTCTGTTTTTCTTGGTTTAAGTGTAATAGCACGTTCTAAGGTGATGATACATGTATGGTACAGCTGTTGTTATATTTCATGATGAGTATATGTCATGATATGATATATTCGCATGATGAGTGGAGGTATGTTTGATCATGTGATGAGATGTTGTATGTATGTGTATACATATATGATGGGATAATATGACTTCTTTGATAACCGTAAAGCCAAGATGGTTCTTGTACCCAAAGGAATTTGTTGAGTTGGGTAAAAGGGTTTGTTTCAACCATAAGGCTTTGGCATGAGCTTAGCAAGGGTCCTCTTACCCAAGACTTTGTTGAGAGGGTATAGTTGTTGCTTGTAAGTCTATGGAAAGTAGGGAAAAGACCCATTCTAGGAGGCGTTGTTGCACATGAAAGGTAGAGCAGTTGGTTGTGAGAGAATGTCATGCTATTTAATATTATTTGGTAGTAACATTTGGATGATTGCATGTTGTGGTTTTGGAAAGATGTGATGGTTTGTTATCTTGGTTGAGTTTATGGAGATATTGTGATCATGCAAGGTGAGTTATATGTTGGTGATATACTATGGTATATTGTTTAATCTAGTTCACTCACCCTTGCTTTTATGTGTTTTTTGTGTTTGTGTTTGATGTAGATGCTAGTGGAGATGCATAGTTGTGAGGAGCTCCTATAAAAGCTTTTAGAAGTTTTATTATGAAGCATTTGCAAACATTTTCTTTTGAATAAGATGTAATAGTTTGGCTATTTTTGAGTTTTAAACTTGGAAGAAATTTGTATTAAGTTTCATTTTGTTTACTTAAACCAGTTTGGTTTATTTTAATGATGTTTTATTTGGACCAAAATTTTGACAAGTGGTTTTTATAAATAAAATGGTTGTGAAGTTTTCTATTTAATATCATGGTATCAGAGTTGTGTTTTGAAGTTTTGGAATTTTATATATTACATGTGGTATGTCAAAATTGGTGTTACATTTGTGATATCAAAGTTAGGTTTTATTGTTTCAAAAATTTGTTGGGGTTTTGGGAAGTAAGCTCGATGTGGTTCTGTTGTGTGATTTTTTGGCTTATGATGTGTTGATGAGTCTATTGTAATGTCTTGTAATGTTATGAATGTTTTGGTTGCAATGTTGCATTATTTTAATTGGATGTGTGTGGTCGAAATGGCACGCCGTGGACCTAGTACGTCGAACCCAATCCTTCCTGCTAATGAGATCGCGCAGACCATCCAATGAATGGTCAATGCGATTCAGTAGCAAACTCCTAACAATGCACCTCAGAATTAAATTAGCTTGAACAACTTCATGAGGCACAATCCTGCTATGTTCAACGAAAAGGCTACACCCTATGAAACAGATGCTTGGATTTTGGAAAATGAGAAGATCTTCAAGGTCATTGCTTGCCCTGAATAACAGAGGCTAACTTATGCATCCTTTTTACTTGTGGGTAACGTTGAATAATGGTGGGGTAGTATGCAACAACTGTAAGACCCGTAAAAATTAATTAATTAATTAATTAAATAATAATAAATGTGGCTAGTGGGGGCCTTTATGACAATAAATGTTAATTGATGTGATGTGGAAAAGTACTAGCTTAAGTGGTTGAGAGTACTTCGATTGTGTGAAAGGACTTGGGTTCAAGTCCTATGTATGCCATTTGTGTGATATTTAATATGTTATTTTTTTAATAATATGCTTGGTCATGTGGAGTGATAATATAATCTTAAATTTTATGAATTATCATAAAACATAGATTGGTTGAATGGTTGTGCAATTGATTTGGCCTTGGCTTGGTTATGGGTTCAAACCTTGGTGAACCTAAACTAACTTTCTTTTTGCTAATTTTAGTTTTGGTATGAATGTGAAGGGGCAAGGGAAACCCTAGCTAAAGGAGTAGCCAAGGGTGTTGGAAAACCAAATGGAATAGCCAATTGAATGATAATTAAAACTAAGTTTTAAGCCATTTTCATTTTGGCTAATAAACCATCATTAAAGTACAATTAAAGAGGCAAATTGAAGGAAAAAGAGATAACTTTTGAGTCTGCCATTTTGAGAATAGTAAGGAGTGTTATTACAGAGGAGAAACGTGAGGTTAGGTGTAGCAAAGGTACTGGTTTGGAGGAGAGTCAAAAGGAGACCATTGGTGATCCAAGGAAACTCTCAAGTGTCCACTTTTAAGCAAAGGAAACCTGGTTAGGGGAGTTTAATTCTGTGTTTTGTATGCCAATTATATGATTTTGTGCTATACTTGATGAATGGGGTGTGTTTTTCGACGTTTTCGTTCAATCTTAGCATTATCAAGTTTGAGCATGAAATGAACTCCCTCGCTCACTCATCCCAAACAAGAGTACCTCCGGTGAACTAAATCGTTCACATTCCGTATGCGGTCCACCCAACACGAACTCCTCGCTCGTGACTAAAACCAAGCACATCCCAGATCGCTATGGACTTAGTCCTTCAAATCTAACATCACAAACATAACTTCCAACAGCAGCCGTATCCGCCTGGCACTGCCAAAGCGTCGTCGGGCGAAACTCAAGCAGACCTCCTGGCGCATCATTTTGCGTCGCTAGGCATTGAGTAAAGTCAATGGCCACTGCCACTAGTTTAGGTGTCTTCCGCCTGGTGGCTTGTCCTGGGCCGCTATGCACCATACCAGTAGTGCAGTGCTACTGGTTTTTGGCACATTAAACAGGCCTTAATGGACCCCCAAACCACTCATACACATATTATCATACATTCATATTTAAACAGACCTTAATCCATTTCCTATGACAATAGTTCCAAGCATCACAATTCACGGTATCACCATCCATGTCATGCATATAATTAAATATTATGTAAGCAATCATGATTTCATTCTTTTACCTATTAATATATATTAATTCACTTGGTAATTTAACAACTGAGGGAACGCGTAACGACAATTCCAGTTACAGTTTTCCACATCCAGTCAACGAACCCTTTTTAATTCTTTCATGCACTTGATCCCTTACAACTCATACTTATACATACCAACATTCAACTCCCTCACGTGTTCACGTTATACCTCCTTCATTAACTACCCCATTTCATGCAAAAGATCTCGAGCCAAACCCCCAAAGAACGAAATTCACATGAACAGGTGAGGGAGTTGAATGTTGGTATGTATGCCCCTCTTTACTAAGATTTTACCGATACTATGAAAATTTGACTTTTCATAGTATCACAGTAAAAAATAAGTAAAGATAGAGACACTAATTTCGTCTGGGTTTTGAACAAGGAAGGGGTGACTAAAAAAATGGATTTAAAGGGATGTGATGACCAATTATAAAAAAAGGGTCAGGATCCAAAGAAGAAAAAAACTCGACCATTTCGAAGAAGAGGGTCCTGATGTCAAGAAAGAAATAAATGACCATTCCATTGGAGAGGGTCTTGTTGTAACAAAGAAATCAATGACCATTCCATCGGAGAGGGCCTTGATGTAAACATAAGAAAATCAATGACCATTCCATCGGAGAGGGCCTTGATGTAAACATAAGAAAATCAATGACCATTCCATCGGAAAGGGCCTTGATGTAAACATATGAAAATCAATGACCATTCCATCGGAGAGGGCCTTGATGTAAATATAAGAAAATCAATGACCATTCCATCGGAGAGGGCCTTGATGTAAACATAGTAAATCAATGACCATTCCATCGGAGAGGGCCTTGATGTAAACATAAGAAAAATCAATGACCATTTCATCGGAGAGGGCCTTGATCTGAAAGGATGAACATGAAGATGATTTTGATATGTTGGCAAACATCATGTAAATGCTTAACATCAGTGAAACTTGTGCAAAACATTGTAGTGATTGAATTTTTTCAAATTTTCTCTTTTTGAACGATTTTTTTTGAATGACTTTCATTGATGATGTATGATGTGATACGATGAAAGTGCATGATAATTGTGAAATATGTCAAAGGGGATCTTTTGCACTTTTATTTTTTGCATTTTTTTCTAAACAACTGGCCTAAGACGCTAGGCAACTTGAGCTTTGTGGGGTAGATTAATCTGGATCGGTGGGCCAGACAAAGCTGGGCTTTGGCTAGATAAAACTGTGCTTGGGGGCCAGACAAAGTTGGCTTAGGCCAAATAAAAATGTGATTGGGGCCAATACAAAACTGGGCTCGTGGGCCAGATAAAACTGGGCTTGGGGCTCAATGAGATGAGCTTAGGGGAAACCAATATGAATTGGGCTTATTGGGCCAGGTGCAAAACTATGCTTGGTGGGCCAGTGCGAAACTGGGCTTGATAGGCTAGATAAAACACAGCTTGGAGGCCAGTCAAAGTTAGCTTTATGGCAAGTACGAAACTAAGTTTGGAGGATATATAGGTCTTTCATATGAATGAAGATGACCATCAATTTGAAAAATGTCAAGAAGATGATTTTTGTAAATTGATTCCTTCCGAAAAAACAATGGTTGAAGAAGTATGATTCATGAAAATTCTCACTAGTGTAGTGATGTCAAGATTCTTTTGCTTTTTGAATCGAGTGTCAACACACGACATGATGATATGACATGCAAATGGTTATGCATGATAGAAAGCACATTTTCTTATTTTTAAGCACAAGGAATCAAAATCTTATTGTAGAGATCAAGATCTTGAAATGCATGAATGCATGATGAAAAACTTGTTATGCTCTGCCTTTTTGAAGTTTTGTTTTTTCACGCTATGTCCTCTTTTCCAGTCATTAAACTTACTGTTATGGAGAACGTAGGATGAAATTCGAAGTATTTTGAAATGGAGTTTTTGAAAAGAAAGTAATGGTTGCAAGAGATAAGTGACAAGGTGTTCAGACATTAGTAAGCATATTTTTAAAGAGGAGAAACAAGGTGTCGAAACCTTGGCAGGGTGTTGAAACTTTGACTTAAAGAGGAGAAAACAAGGTGTAAAAACCTTAGCAAAATGTAGAAACCTCGACTTAAACAAGAAAACAAGGTGTAGAAATCATGGTGTAAGGATCAGGGTGTCGTGACCCCGATATGCAAGAGAAGCAAGGTGCCGAAACCTTGGTAAAAGGATCAAGATGTCGTAACCCTGATATGCAAGAAAAATAAGTTGTCGAAACCTTGGTGTAGGAATCTGGGTGTCGTAATCTCGATGTGCAGGAGGAATAAGGTGTCAAGACCTTGTTGTAGGGATCAGGATGTCATAACCCCGATACGCAGAAGAAAACAAGGTGTCCAAACCTTGATGCAGGGATCAGGGTGTCGTAACTCCAATATGCAGAAGAAAACAAGGTGTCGAAACCCCGATATGAAGGAGAAAACAAGGTGTCCAAACCTTAGTGTAGGGATATGGGTGTCGTAACCCCGATATGCTGAAGGAAACAAGGTGTCAAAACCTTGGTGCAGTGATTAGGGCGTCGAAACCCCAATGTGTTAGAAAAACTTGATTGATAAGGATTTTGTAATTTGAAGGAGGAAACATGAATGTATGTTGATCTTTTTGTGTTTTTCAAGGGGAAGGATTCAATAACTATTCAAATGAACGAAAAAGGCTTCTATTTGAAAGATTTTTTTTTGGACCGAGGGCAATATATGTTATGGTTGTTTGTGCAAGATGCATGTCATTATGCCAACTCATGAATGATGAATGTATGTACAACCCTTTTTCATTTTCTTGTTACTCAAGGTGTTAAAACCATAATGTCAGAACTAGGGTGTCGAAACCCTGATATGCATGAAAACCTAAATGTGTGATGGAAAAAGGTTGGTTGTGCCTTGTCTTTTGATTTTTCTATGCATGCCTGAGTCAATTGTTTTATTTGCAATCATCAAAATCATTGATTTTGAATGTTCCATTAAAGTGAGGGATGTCACACATCTCGAGGTCCAACATCTGAAATGATTATATTTTTGATTTTCTAGTTTGCGACATTAGTGCACGCATGGTTGAATTCACAAGTGAGTTAAAGGCCAAGAATTTTTAGAAAGAGTTTGAAGGAGATTGAGGTAGCCATGTGGGTGTGTTGTTCCTCACTCACCCCTAAAAGGAGAAGTAATTTGTGAATGTCAAGGCAAAAAACAAAAAAGTTCCCAAAAAGGTTGCCCCAATTTTGGTATTTTTAGAACAAGTGCTTGAGAATATGGATACATGAATGTTAGGGTGAGAAACTCATGAGATACACAAAACTGCCTCAATTTTGGCGTATCAAGAAGAATTTGAATGAAGTATGAGTTTTGTGTCAGAAAAGATAGTGGATATGGAAGGGATCAGATTAAAAGAATTGCCTAGCTGGTTTATTTTCCTTTCCCTTGCTTTTGGTAAGATAACAGGGAGTTCCCTTCTTCCTGAGACACTATTTTTTTAATCAATTCTTTCGTTTGATCAGTTTATTGAAAAACTCTATTTTTGTATCATTTCCTTTAAAGCATCATCTAAACAACATGCATAAAATTTTCAATGGCTTAGAAGGGGTTGGATGAGATGACGAGGACCAACTAAGGAGTTGGCCTAGTTTGATTTGGTATCGGGGCACCATATGTTTAGGCATGCCCCATCTGTTGATGACATGAAGAAAATGATAGGGGCTTCAAAATTTTATCCAATGTGAGAGTATGGATTGACATAAGGGCACAAAATGTGTTTAAATTACTGTAGTTATTGAAACAAGGATTAGAAAAAGGGAGGGGACTTCAAAGGTTTCTCTAATTTGAGGATCTGGATTGACACACTACCCCGGTCGAGAAGGAACGAAGAGGTTGAAAAATGATGGGGACTTAAAAAGTTTCCCTTATTTGAGGATTTGGATTGACACACTGCCCCATTTATGAAGAGGTTGAAAAAAAGATGGGGACTTCAAAAGCTTTCCTTATTTGAGGACTTGGATTAACGCACAAATTGTGTTTGGTCGGCCCCAATTATGGTAAGGCATAAAGAGGTTGAAATGTAGTGGGGACTCTAGACGTTGCCCCTAGTGTAACCATGATAATTAAGGTGAAGTTTCCCTTTCTTTTGATACATGAATGGTTATACAAATGGTAAAATGACGCAACTGCCCCAGTTTGGATTTTGGAGAAAAAGGTTCGACAATTGTATGCAAAGTTTGGACAAGGTTTAGGTTGTGAGTAGAGGATATGATAGGAAATGAAGATGAAATCCATGAAGAGGGTGAGAATGAAAAAAAGAAGAAGGAGGATGCCCCTTATCTAATTGATTAATCATGCTTATTTTAAGGAGCTTTTGGCACATGCGAATCAAAAAAATTGTCTTAGTCATTGAAAGCAGATCTCAAAACATATTTTTCAATTTTTATTTTTCTTCTTTTTTTTAAAAAAAAACCACCCTTTCAGGTTTTCAGTTTTGCAGACATTTTTTACTTTTATTTTCATGTTAAGAGAATTGCTCACAATTTGCCTAGGTTAGGATGCTCCTTTCATGTTGGTCCACCATGGAATAAAAGAAGTAGGCTTTGTGGTGGAAAGGTAATGAAAAAAAGATGAGTCTGAAAATATCATGTCATGTAGATTAGACAAATACTTCAAAAGATATGATATCAAACATTATCTATTCATTCAACCTACTGATTTGACCAAAGAATGTTTTGTCTTTTTTTTGCCTAAACTGCCCTCTCAGGTTTTTAGTCTAGCGAACTTTATTTTCTACTTCATTTTTCCTTTCTTTTGTTTTTCCTTTTTTTTTGAAATTCTTTTGTTTTTGTCTCGACGGAATCAAGGACCACCCAACCAGTGTAAGTAATGATAAACTAGTCAAATCTACCCAGCGTAATGATTGTGTTTATCAATTTGGGTAACGTCAGTGCTGACAAGGCAAATCCTTCACTCTAGGAAAGCCGAAGGATGGATGTTTTCAAAAATGCGCACATAAACGTCTCAAAGGAAAAAGTCAAGTCATTGTTCTTAATTAAACATTTGACCTTAGAAAAGTGTGACACCCCCCTTATTTTTTTTAAATTTTTTTAAAAGAACTGAATTTGACGATTTGCGAGAAAAACAAATGACTCGAAATGTGACAATCTTATTTTATTTGTTTTTGTTCATTTTTGGAGACACCCCTTATTCATATGAGATGAGACGCATGTTATGGATTGAGACAACAATTGAATGCAACACAAGTGTGTGCCTCAAGAGGCCTTTATTCCCATGATATGATGATAAAATGTGATACACTTATTTGAAAATACCATGCATGATATGTAGAGTGACATAGTGAAATGAATGTTTACGCCTCGAGAGACGCGTATTTTCATGAGATATGATGTATGATATAAAAATGTTATGCATGATTGTGCCTCAATAAGCACTTATTCACATGTACATTATGCACACAAAAGGTGAGGATTAAAGCAAGCAATCTCCCTTTGTGCCTTAACAGAGGTTGAGCGCCTAATGGATCTAAGGTAAAGTACATGCGCTCACCGGGATGGTTCCCTAAACTTAAGGATTAAGGTCACTAGAGTTATAGCCCACTTCATGATATTTCCCACAACAGTTGGTATACAACAAGGAGTGAGAGTACCAAGAAAACAAGCAAACTCTAGCTGGGGTTCTCACAATGACCACTTGGGAAGTTCATCCACTGTGGGACCGCTACACAATCCCCTCTAATTCTAAGTTACACAGACCCGGGTATAGGGGCCCACTCATGATATGCACAATGTGTGTGTATGGAGAGAGAATGGTGCATACCATAACCTCCACATGCAAAACAGCCAAAAAATTTCCCAAACAGATATGTAACAAAATAAGTAAAACAATTCACAAACAATTATTCCAAAAGACAAATATATACACATGCAAATAAAGACAATAATAAACAAATAAGAAGAAAGAGGAAAGAAAACAGAAGGAAAAACCACATCTAGTTCGCGTATCTAATTAAATGGCCTGACTCTCTAGCGTCCCCAGTGGAGTCGCCATCTGTCGCAACTAGAATCGCGACGGGAAGGCAAACTGAAAAATAAAACGGATTTGAAAAAGAGATTGGGAGTTGCCACCACAGTTATTTTTAGAAAACTATGGAAAACCATAAAATAAAGAAAGTTTGTGAAAAACCAAATTTTGGATTCGGGAGTCGGTTAAAAGTAGGGAAGGTGTTAGCACCTTACACGCCTGCCCAAGGGCGGTACCTTTAATTAAAAGTGCAAAGTCGATGTGGTTTTCAAAATGTTAATTTTCCCCCAAAAGAAATAATAAAACAAAAATGCTAAAAAGAAACAAAAATAATTTTAAATTTTTGGGCCCGACAAGGATTGACCTTGGTCCTACGTATGCTCATTAAAGATGAGAAATCAGGGTTACGTAGTTCTTTAAAAGATATTTGAAAAACAATTGAGAAAAAGATTTGATTTTTTAGAGATGATATCTCACGGTGGAGAATCAAGGATCACATAGTTCTTAAAAAGATATCTTGTTTAAAAACGTTGATGTTTTTATATTTTGAAATTTTATATATTTTTTTGGTGTTTTTTGAATTATTTGGAAACATGTATCACACGATGCGAGCGATCGGACAAACACTAAAATATAAAGAAAACTATTTTTGGTATTTTGAAAATGAGTGTCACACGGTGCAGGCTACCAGACAGACACAATAAAGCAAAAGAGAACATTTTTTATTTTTAGATTTTCCTATTTTTTCTTTGTAATTTTTATAATTTAAAACATTTTTGTTTTCTCTTTTTTTTTTGAGAAAATAATAATAATAATAATAGATACATAACAAAAAAAGGATAAAAAAAAATTAATAAAAAAAAGAACAACAGTGAAAGAAAGAAAAAAAATAATAATAATAATAATAATAATAATAATAATAATAATAGGGTGCATGAGTAATGTGTGAGGTGCATGAAGTAAACATAAAACACATGCCCGAAATAAGATAAACATAAACATAGGTGCAAGGTTATCAATTATGGTGGTACGGGAAGTAAGAGGGTGGGGTGCGTGAAGTAAGTCATAGGTGTAAGAAATAAAATGATGTGGGGTGCGTGCAGTAAACAAAGAGGTGTGCTGAGCAAACACAAAAGGGAGGGGTGCAAAAATTAACAGGAGGTGCGCGAGTAAAAGCTGAAGACGGAGTAAAAATACAGAAAAGGTGTAGACAATAAATCTTGGGGTACAGTCAGTAAATGAGTTCAAAAATACAATGCGAGGTGCAGAAATTAAGGTGGGAGTGCGGCAAATAAAATATAAAATAAACCTAAAATAGAAGTTAAATACAAATAGGTTGTGGGGTCAGTAAACCTGGTGGTGCAGAAAGAAACATACGCAACATGCCAACACAAATAATGGAGGTGCAGAGATTGAAAATGGGTGGTGCACGAAGGAAGCAAACCCAAAACAAAAACAAAGAACACAAGGGTTGTAGGCTTAAGAAAAAAATCGTAGTGCAGAACATTTAATAAAAAAAGAAAAGCCCAATAAATAATGGAGGTGTATGAAAGATAAAAATCAGGGGTGTACGAAGAAATGGTTGGCCTTAGGCCCAAAGCTCTCTCATCAGCATCTTTAGGGCTCTCTTCTTCAAACACCAAGAGCATTTCTTCTCCGCGCAGAACCTCATCTCCACAGAACCAGCCGCTACTACACAACCAACGTCGCCATCATCACCTCCGCTCCAAACTGGAGCCGTCGCCACCCCATGGCCGGCCAGGAGCACCGTTGGCGATGTTACCAACATTAGAGGTGCTGCCACCTCGTCATTCCCCTTCTCACGCACGAGCCATACCAGGTTCTGGAGCTCGCCGATGCTCATCTGAGACTATCGTCGGCGTAGATGATGATCTCGCGATTTCTGTTCTTCTTCATTTTTTTAACCTGCACAAGAGAGCCCTAATCGCCTCCCGCACAACGGCATTCGCCCAGGCCACCGTCGTTGGGTTCACGATTGTCGCAAGGCAGCACTCCTCTGACGCGATGCCAGCAACGATTGTTCCTATCCCCTCTCAGTTTTAGTGCTCAGTGTTGGAAGAAAGTTGAGACTAGTTTGGCTTATTTGTTTTTATGCAGGTATGGGATGAAGGTGGAAGTACCGGAAGGTTAGCTAGTGATGGAGAAATCGACGAGGAGGTGAATCTGTTCAGAGGGATTGGGTTTGTGATTTAGTTTCTGTTTGTGCTTGCAGAAAACGTGATGTGTATACACAGTGATGGAGGAGTTGGCGGTGATGAATGATGGTGAAACAAAGAGGATAATGAAAGAATGATGAATTATGGTGGTGTAGTTGGAAGAAGGTTGGGGAGGATGAAGGGGTTGTGTTTTTTTTTAGAGAACCGAATCAGGGAAAGCCCCTGAGTGAAGAAGGTGAAGATCCCTTTGAATGAAGGGACCCTGATGATATTTGTCGTGTCTCTGCTCTGTTCCCTTCCCACTTCGAGACGTGGGATAAAGCTGAAAGCAGATGTTGCTTCCTGCTCCTTCCTTCTTCAGCCATCATGATCATGGTCAGCTAGCTACCACCCCTAACTATCAAAGACCATACGTTAACCTCTTAGTCTTCTCTTTTTTTTCATTTCATTTTTTATATACATATTTTTTGAAAAAGGAATAAAATAAAATAATAAAAAAAAGTAAACAAAATATGATTAAAATCAAAATTTAAAAAATTTAAAAAAAATTAAATTTAAAATAAAATAAAATAAAAAAGATAAAATAACATAAAATAAACAAGTTCAAGAAACCAAGATTAAATAAAATAAAACAAGATTAAACTAAATTTAAAATGAGATGAAAATAAAGTAGGAATATCCATCAATGTTCAATGCTTTTTTGTTTTTTTTTATTTCCTCCTTTTTCTAATTATTTTTTGAAAAAAAATTATTATTTTTTTACTCGGACGAAATTGGGTGTTGACAATGTATAAGTATGATTTTGTAGGAGAAAAATGCATGAAAGAAATAAAAACGGCTCGTTGACTGGATGTGGCAAACTGTAAGTGCAACTGTCATTACGCGTTCCCTCGGTTGTTAAATTACCAAGTGAATTAACATATATTAATAGGTAAAAGAATGAAATCATGACTGCTTATATAATATTTAATTATATGCATGACATGGATGGTGAAACCATGAATTGTGATGCTTGGAACTACTGTCATAGGAAATGCATTGAGGTCTATTTAAATATGAATGTATGATAATTTGTGTATGAGTGGTTTGGGGGTTCATTAAGGCCTGTTTAATGTGCTAAAAACCAATAGTACTGCGCTACTGGTATGGCGCCTGGCGGCGCGGGACGTGCTGCCAGGCAGAAGACACCTAAACAAGTGGCAGTGGCCACTGATCTTACTCGGCACCTGGCGGCGCTAAATGATGCGCCAGACGGTCTGCTTGAGTTTCGCCCGGCGACGCTTTGGCAACGCCAGGCGGATACGGCTGCGGCTGGAAGTTATGTTTGTGATGTTGGATTTGAAGGACTAAGTCCATAGGCGATCTAGGATGTGCTTGGCTTGAGTCACGAGCGAGGAGTTTGTGTTGGGTGGACCGCATGTGGAACGTGAACAATTTAGTTCATTGGAGGTCCTCTTGTTTGGGATGAATGAGCGAGGGAGTTCATTTCATGCTCAAACTTGAGAATGCTATGAGTGAGGGAGTTCATAGTAGGAAAGGCGGGTATGCATGTCCGGGTCCCTGCGAGGAGTTTGGATGACGGGCGAAGGAGTCTGTGAAATAGGACTATGAACGGGATTGGCTTGTAGGTTGGACCATGAGCGAAGAGGTTCGTTGAAGCACAGGGGAAGTCCCATGATCAAGAATACATGCATTAACTCATAAGGGTTTTGAGTGGGGAAAGTGGGTGTTTTTGTTAAAGATAAATAATTATGAGATTTTGGGGTAGGTTTATTTCATAGTTATTTTATCTATATGCATAGCTCACCCTATTTGTTTGTGTGTGGCGATGATCGAGTAACTTGTTATCCGGGAGCAGATGATGTTACAGATGAGCCAGGAGATGCTTAGTGACGGAGAGCAGGAGCAAATTACATGGGAATTTATAAAGGCTTAGTTTATTAAATTTTCATGTAATTTAATTATTGGTTTTACTACTTTGGACTTTTGAATTGTAAAGACTGATCATGAATATTTTGACGGTATATCGCAACTCGTAAGTCTTGAAGTTTTAAGTTTCTCGTGTTTTGGGAAATGATTTGATAATAAATGAGATATGTAATTCGATAAATTGTTTATTTTATTTATTTAAGTAATATCCTACCGGGGATGTTACAATAACAAATGGAAGTTTGTGGTGAGGAGGTCAACTAGGTCAATTTTAGAACAAGGTTTTAGAGAAATTCTTCCCTAATAGTGCTAAGTTTTATCGGGAGGCAGAGTACTTGACGTTGCAGCAAATGAAGATGTTAGTGCAAGCTTATGTGAATCGATTTGAATATTTGGCCCAGTTCTACTCTCAGAATATGACAGAGGAGTGGAGGTGCAACAAGTTTTAAAGAGGGCTAAGGCATGAGCTGGCGAAAGTCATTGTGCCTATGAGGATTAGGGAGTTTTTAGTTTTGGTGGAATAGGCAGATAGTGGAACAATTTGAGGTGGACCATAGCTGTGTTATCAAGACTTAGAAGAGCAGCTTTTCTAGAGACAAGGAGTAGAAGAAACAGTAGGATAAACTTCAACAATCTACTCTGAGTAAAGTGAAGTGTTATGAGTGTGGTAGTGCTCATGACAAATGAAGTTGCCCTAAGTTAGTTGGTGTGAATATAGAGGGAAGAAGGTTCTACATCTACAATAATGCAAGACACCTTGCAAATACTTGTCCTAAGAGGAAGCCAAGAAATAGATCAAACCAGCAAAAGCCTTCTAGTGAGAAGCCTTGGGGATCTTGAAGAGTGTTTGCTTTACCTAGTGTTCTGCCTAGTTGAGGGTTTAAGTTTTATTCAACAAGTGTACTAAGTTAGTTGCAGTACAAGAAGGTCGTATCCACAGGGATTTGGTAACTAAATTAGGAATCTATAATCTAACCCATGTTTAGCAATGAAACAATAATCAAATGTTTGATTTGCTATTGTTAAAAATATATTGAAACTAAGTTTGAGAGGTGATGTTTATTAAGGTGTTGGGATTTGACTTGGCATCTTAACTTAATTGTATTGCCCTTAATTATCTATGAATAATGTTCTTTATTTTTGTGTTCCTGGAAGTATGCTTTACATGTAGATCTAACCTCATGTTTGAGAGTTAGAACCTAAGGGTGTCAAACACAGGATGTCCCTATTCAGGTGGAGGAACCCATGCATTGAGAACAAGACTCTTTAAATCAACTAAAGTCGCATATCCATCTCTAGTATATGCCAAGCATTAGAATACTTGATTAAATCTAAACACTAGACCATATGTCTCTACTTCTAGTGCTGATTAGGTATGATGATTGGCCAAGTCACCAAAGTATTCAACACAAATCAAGTAATCAACATATAAAACAAGAACATAATAAATCTTTAATCAGGTGCAATTCAAAAAGAGTTTAGAAGTTACATTCAATCCCAACTAGGAAGGAATTAGCTGCCTATGATGATAAATACAATAAGAACATGGAGTAGCCTTCTTCCTTCCATTGCTTTACATAGATATACAATATGAACTAAGCTTATCTAGGGAGTTTCTCTCTCTAAAGTGATTTACAAAATCAACATATGAATCCCAGGGACATGCCCTATATTTATAGAAAATCAAGCGTTGCTCTAGCTTCCATTCTTGAAGATTTGCCATGGAGGTTTTCTTCATGAGTGGGTTTGCTTCCAAGCTTGGGCAACCATCTTGGTGATCAGCAATGGAGATTTCCCTGCCATGGAGGTTTCCTTGCTGTGGAGGTTTTCCTTTGATGCTAAGGTTCAAATCTAGAGCTTGTTGTTTCCTTATAGTGAAGGTTTCTTAAAATGTGGTTCAACGCCAAAATTTGTTGCTCAGCCACGGGCGTCAATTTTAACTTTTCTTAGTTCATCTTTTTGGTTGAGCTGCAACTTTTGGGGGCTTAGTACCAACTTCTTAATTTCCTTCAGTTACCTACAAAAACAACACAAATTTATTAAATTCCACTTTTTATAATTTCTACTGACCATATTCTGTATTTATATGAAATTAGGGCAATTCTAATGATTTTTACATTGATTTGATGCAAGATAAATGTCTAAATGATGTGCAATTTAACTAATACTAGACACTTATCAACATGCCCCAACTTTAGCTCTTTAGTTGTCCCCAAGCAAAGCTTGAAACAGTTCCATGGAAAGGTTTCAAAAGATTTGATCATGGTTGGTCTACGAATTTATCATCACATTTACCAAAAAAGCTAAGAGAAATGCGGTCAATTACTTGAATTGGAACTAATGAAATCAGTTAGACACTAATTTAGTTCAGTTTTCATAGTTAAAGATCAAACATAGGGTCTCTCAAATGACTTTCTGTTTAAGTGTAGAATTGCATCCTCCCAAGTGTTCAAAGTGTTTGCTTTCTTAGTACCCTTTTGCAATTATCCTCTTAGCTTTGTATTTTCATTCCTAACTACCATGTACACATGATTAGCAAAGATCACTAAGGTCTTTTTTGGGCTTGTAACGTGGTTGGCTTATGAAAAGAAATTTGTTTTACAAGACAACTGAGACTCACTACTAAAAAGGAAAACTTCAATGTACAAGTGCCATGAGTATAAGCCTATTCTAGCCATCTTTTTCTTTTGTTTTTTTCTCTCCTGCTACAACCCAATTTCTTTTCAATTCTTTTCATTCCTTTTGGGTACACCCCCAATTACTTGATTTGCTTTATCATTTCTAATTTGAAGTGTCCATATTCAACTTCATTCTTGGCTGCATTTTTCATTTTCCTTTATATTCTTTGTAATGCTTTTAACATACCCAAACTTTATTCCTTTATTCATCATACAACTCATCATTCCTTCATGACACATACATTTATTGCATCCTTCAGTAATATGAGTGACCTAAATTCTAAGCTCAAGGTGTGTGTTCCAAGCCAAGGTTCAAAAGGGTATTTTTGATTCAAAGGTCATGTAGGATAACTCTTTGGCGTTGGTTTATACATAATTTTCAAAAAGAACTTCTGTCGATCATTTCTAAGCCAATAATGCTTAATGGCTATTAAAAATTAAACACAAAACTCGTAGCTAATCACTTAGATGCTTTTTCTTATTCTCTCACATTACTTTTTACTGGAAATGAAAATATGTAGAAATAAGGTTCATCATTAGCTAGCCAAATAAATAGTTCATAAATATTTTCTTATTTTTAAGGTATCTTTAAATAGATTTATGTTTTTATCTGATTTTTTAGGAAAATAAAGATTTTAAAATTATATTAATTTTGCACGTTTAATTAGAAGTCGAATGGATTTGTAGGATGTTGTATTTTTTTTTATATGTAATAGATTTTCATATGCAAATCATTTTAAAGATCATTATTTATTTAAATCGAAATTTTCTATGATAAATTATGATGACAACTTATGTATGTTCTTTTTAAAGATTTTAAACGTCCCGTCGAGATCTCAATTTTAAAATGCAAAAAGTCTTTCAAGATCTTTCGATAGAACAATTAAAAAAACGTGAAAGTTTTAGGTTATCTATTCTTGCAGAACTAGAACACATAGCTTATCCACAGAAAGCTCTTCTCATGGCTCTTTGAAACCAAGATGATTTTAAGCCTAAGTTTTGTTCGACATCGGTAGAGAACGTGTCTGCAAAAAGACACTCAAGTCAAGTATGTGAAGAAGTAATAAATATTATAATAAATGAACATATAATTAATTATCTTGTGATTGGTGCTATTTATACCTGATTGAGTGTCAATCACACAAATAATCACCTTAACTAATTTACCTATCATTCTATTAATACATAACATTTTAACTACTAAATTTAAGTGATTATAATTTTCCTCCATTTACTCTTTTATCAAAGTCTTTGCGGACATGATATAATACCAACTGATTCAGTCATATAAATGTGAGGTGATGTTAGGAATATAAACCGAGATGATCCCATGCTAGGTAACCGAGATAATCTTGGACACGTATAGTACATTATCTTATTTTAAATATTTGATGTATTTTAATAAATGCTTTCTTGGAAAGTCTTTCAAGATCTTTAGATAGAACAGTTTAAAATAAAACATGAAAATTTTAATTTATCATATTAAATTTGAAAAATGGGAAGAAATATTGATCGCAAAAATGATCATTTTTTTTATTAGTATACATTATTTTAAGATATAATTGGATTGAATCAATACTTGTTAAATCTACATTCTTCATTGGTGTAAAATAATAACAATTTTTTTCTTATTAATAAAGGTTAATATAAAACAATTTCAATTAAATTTATTTGAAAATCTTTTAAATTTTATATATAAAAGATTATAACGATTGAAACTGTTTAAGATTCATCTTTTTCCACATCAATATATATAATTAATATATATTCATATTTAGTAATACTTGAATTTATATTAGTTTTTTAAATCCTCTCTTAATAAACGTTTTATAAGCAATATAATGAAATGTATATAACTTTAATTTATAAAAATACTGACCCAAGTATCCCAAAATATTATGAAATTTTGCAAAAATTACCTTACAAAAGGTTGAATTATGTTTAAATTTTATTTTTATAATATATTCTTAACATGATATAAGAGGTAAGAATTAGAATCAATTGTAATAAAGTTTGTTGGATGTTGGAAGTAGAGGTTATTTTTAATTTTAAATTTTTCACAAAAACTAAAACGAAGCGGTCATTAGATTGAACTTCAACAATTTTATTATTTTAATATTATTATTTCTTACTATTACTATTATTATTATTATTATTATTATTATAAATTAAAGTTGTAGGAAAAAAACATTAAGTTGTACATTGATTTTATTTTTATTGTAATAATATTAATTCTAATAATAAATAATAATAATAAATATTATAATAGTACTTATATTAAATGTAATTATAATAATATCATCGATAATTATTATTATAATAATATTATCAATAATATCAATAATAATAATAATAATTATTATTATTATTAATATAAATACAGCGCATCTAATTTTTTTGTGATAACCAAATACAATAAATACTGTTCTAATTATTTTGATAATGAAAAAATATACATCAAAACCTAAATAGTTTTATGGTGATAAAACATGTATGCAAAAATAGTCATAAAAATAATTTATAGGTAACAGAATTAAAAAAAGCAATTTTTTTATTAATAGTTATAAATAATAAAACTTCAAAACTTGGAATTCCTTGTGTGGAAATTACTGCAGTTCCCGCGTGATTCGTAAAAGTCTTTCAATATTTTAATAATTGCATATTTTCTTAGGTTGATTTGGTAAAACAAACTCTGAAAAGGAAAATATATGTTTTCTCAGCTATGGGCTTTTAGAAGTAATGTAGAAGAAACAAATGCAGATTAATTGTTCATGGGTCAAATGGGTAACAGTACATATAAAAACTTGTTATGATTTACACACGTTTGTCATTTGTTTTATAGAACAATTATTCTATACTCACATTATCTTCTTATGCAAGTGGGTTTTCACCTTCGGCAATGGCCTGCAACAAAAAATTCAACGGAGAACTTCATCACACACGAAGAATTTTGACGTGTTTGTGAGCTTTAGAGGAGAAGATACTCGTAACGGTTTCACAAATCATCTTTTTGCAGCTCTTCAAAGAAAAGGAGTTCTTGCCTTCAGAGATGACCAAACCATTGACAAAGGGGAATTCTTGGAGTGTGAGCTCTTGCAGGCAATTGAAGAATCACGCGTTTTCATTGTTGTCTTCTCAAAGGACTATGCATCATCCACATGGTGCTTGAAAGAGTTTACAAAGATGGGTTCAACAAACAGGTCGATGTTTGCTTCCTATTTTCTATGATATCGATTCTTCTGAGGTCCGAAAACAGAGTGGAGAGTTTGCAAAAGCTTTTGCTGAACACGAACAAAGGTTCAAAGATGACTTGGAAATAGTAAACAAGTGGAGGGAAGCTCTCAAAACAAGTTGAGCTCGTTGTGGATGGGATGTGCAAATAAAGTAAGTACACATATATATAGCCATACTTTTATGTAATATATTATATTTTGTTTTCGAAAGTCTTAATTCAGGTTTCGGTGATGATTCACTTTGGTCGCACAAGAAACAATATGAAGAAATTGAAAACGTTGTTGAAAATGTAATAAACATATTGGGTCGTAATCAAATTTGGAGTTATGGAAATAATTTAGTTGACATGCATTCTCTGTTAATCAATTGGAAGAACTTCTAAATTTGAGTGCAAATGATATTGTTCGCCTTGTGGGAACTATATTACTGGTATTTACATCTTTTTTAACAAACAAAAAGATGCTCCATCACATTTTTTTAGTTTTTGGTTAATTTTTTTGTCTTAATTTAAATGTTGAAATATAAAGATACTTTATCTCATTTTTTTCAATTTATATTTACACAAAACAAGAGAGGAAGGTTAACTTTTTTTCATTAGTCTCCTAGATGCACAAATTAAAAAAAAAATGTTAAAGGTTGACTCGTTCAACCTTTTTAATGTAAAATGAAAAATCTCCTAACTTATGTTTCTCTTACGGTGTCTGCCTAATTTGAAAAAGGAAAACGTTATTTTGACTCCCTTCTCTCAACTCACTTTTGAAACCGGGACACGTGTCAAACACACAGCTTGAAGAGGACACGTGTCAAAGGATCTGCTTTAATGTAATAAAAAAAGTTAAAACGTTAAATTTTTTTGCAAGAATTGCACGTGCCGTGGTTAAGTGGAAGAAAAAAAATTGGGACGTTCAGAGAATGGTCGAAAACGAGATTTCGAAATGAAAAAGTTGCAGAAGAATTGGAAATAGGGTTTGAGGAAGGATAGAAAGGCTTGAAAGGGGATATGAATGTAAACGCTCACGCAGAACCGCTCAAGGGTTGACGAGAATAAAGGAGATTGCGAAATCAAATAGTTGCAGAAGAATTGGAAATAGGGTTTGAGGAAAGACAGAAAGGCGTGAAAGGGGATATGAATGTAAACGCTCATGCAGAACCGCTCAAGGGTTGACGAGAATTTGAATCAGGGTTGCATCTACCGGAGGAAGGCGGCCAAGGAGGTTAGGGTTTCTGGTTTTGAAGAACGAAATTACGTTTTCGTTTGAAGAATCCGAGAAATTGAAGTTTGGCGAACCCCATTAGCATTTGTGCTATTCGTTGCAATTCAGGTATCGATTTAGATATGGATGTAATTTTGTTGTATATGATTTCAATTTTTTGATTGGTTGGCGGCGGTGAGAAACACTTGGGGGGATTTCTGTTTTCATTGGTGCAACATAAATCGTTCCATTTGCCTTTCAGTTATTGAATATGGCCAGTAAAGAGCATACCGAGGGCCTATTGATTGAGGATGTGAAGGTAGGTTTGGTTATGTGTTTGAAAATCCTCTGTCTATTGTGTATGTTAATGTTAATATGGTATGATGTAACACAGTTTATTGTTTACACAGATGTTTTT
>Ga0214543_1004915_pt1 | contig 25046 bp, 14 predicted proteins | sample CNSS2metaG_FD_160094 | JGI IMG/M metagenome (GOLD analysis project Ga0214543, IMG submission 160094) | Root nodule microbial communities from cowpea collected in UCLA plant growth center, Los Angeles, California, USA - CNSS2 | ecosystem: Host-associated > Plants > Roots > Nodule | place: USA... | reverse complement strand
TGGTACGGATTGACATGTGATATATGGGGTTGTCTATGGATGTTGGTATGAATCTTCCCTGCATGGTGTATGTGATTATTTCCTTGCTGATTTATGATTGTTAGTCTGTGTCAGCATGTAATTCCTTAGGGTCTCTAGGTGAGACCTCCGGGGCTGCACTTCAGTGGTCAGGTCGTAATTCCATGACCCATGTTAGTGGGTGTCCATGGTGGTGCCCCATCTGTATAACTAGGTAAGGATTCAAGTTAAGGTTGCATCCTGACACTCTAAGGAGCCAGTTAGTCTCACTTAGAGTGGACTGATTCCTGTGGTGAGAGTAGCAGGAGGCCTGAAATTCATTAAGGGTTAACCTTGTGGTGAGGGAAAATTGATCCATCGTAACACTTGTAACATATTTCTCAGGGGTGAGCAGCTCGGGGGTGAGCAGAGGTATCCACCACAAGTGCGGGCATCCGCTGAATCCGACCAAGTTATACGTATCCGGATGAGTCGAGTCGAGTCGTAGTGTATTGATTGAGAGTCATAACATGCTTGAATGATGTATGAAAATTGAATGGTGAGAACTATATTTTGACTGTATGATATATGTTGTTGGCACTAGCTTACCCGCTTTATTGTATGGTTGTCTTGTATGTGGTTATTCTTTCTTGCGATGATCATCAATTTAATTGATGGGAGCAGATAGGCGAGGTTCCAGAGGTCAGCAAGGAAATGGAGATTTTGCTGCATAGTCCGCGTGGACTAGTTTATTTTTCTGTACGAGTTTATTTGGGGTTGTGACCCATGTATCTGTTCGTCCTTAGATTTATGCACTCTGGTTAACTTTTTCTCTAGTTTCTTTTGGGCATCGTGGTGTGCCATGGGTTGTATGGAGTTGAGTTTAAAACTCCCAGACCGCGCGTTTATGTTATCTTTCTCGTAACATTCCTTTAATTTCACGTACTTAATTAAATGGGGTGTTACATTTATGGTATTAGAGCGGTCATTTCTTAGGTCTGTGGAGTTAGGTTGTCCGCTTAGCTTTCTCTGTGTGTCTATGCGTGCTTAGTTAAAATTCTTGCCTTTATCAAGCCTAACCAAGTGATTTTCTGTGTGCCAGTCAACTATGGCACCTCCTCGTAGGACTTCGCAATCGTCCCAGGGTGACGTGCCCGATATCGCCAGGGCAATCGAGACAATGGTAGCTGCTATGACGCAGCAAAGTACAGTTATGATGCAGCAGCATGAGGCATCTATGCAGCAACAGGCGGCGTCGCTTGAGCAGCAGCAGGCGATGATGCAACAGATGGAAGCTGCGAGAGTAGCTGCTGAGGATGCTCATCGACAGCATATGGAGGCCCTCCGCCAGCTGGAGGAGAACAGGGCGATTGCCCCTGTGTTCGGCCCTGAGCCACGGCCACCAGTCAGGGAGTGGAGTCTAGAAGACTTCCTAAAACACCATCCCGTGAAGTTCAACGGGAAGACTAGTCCAAATGCAGCCGATCAGTGGCTAAAGGATCTAGAGAGAATCTTCGATGCAAAGATGTGTCCAGCAGATAACAGGTTGGCCTTTGTCGTCTACATGCTGACCGGGGAAGCTGAACACTGGTGGATGAGCATGAAGTCCATCATGGAGGAGAGAGGGAAGCCTGTGACTTGGGAGGCCTTCCGGGGGAAGTTCCTCTCCAAGTACTTTTCAGATAGCGTCAGATATGCTAAGGAGGTGGAGTTCCTCCAGCTCACTCAAGGGGGGGAAGTCTGTGACGGAATATGCTGAGAGATTCAAACACCTCAGTTGCTTCTATACTCTGCCGCTTAATGAGGAGTAGAGATGCTGGAAATTTGAGAACGGCCTCAGGGGAGATATTCGCTTGATGGTGGCACCCTTGTCCATCAAGGATTTTGCTGCGCTGGTAGAGAAGGCCAAAGTAATGGAGAAGATGAAGAATGAAGTTGAGGGCCAGAGATCTCAGCAGCCTCAGAGGAGTGGTGGACCATCTGGGTCCAAGCCCAGACATGACGAGCGGAGGAGACCGTATGACAGACCTCCCCATCAGCCTCAGGGGTCTAGGGGTCTTTCTCCCCAACAAGGTCGAGTGCAGTGCTACATATGTGGGGGCCCTCATCTGAGGAGTGCATGCCCGCGTATGGAGGGTTATCGTCGGTGCAACAACTGTGGCAAGGAAGGCCACTTTGGGAAGGACTGTCCCAACCTTGCCAGGGCAGCAACACGCCCTCTAGTTCAGACTTCCCATCAGCATCAGAGGAGGGACAGAGGCAACAGGCCTCAGGCGACAAGCAGGGTGTATGCTATGACAAGAGCAGAGGTGACTAGTTCAGGTAACTTGGTTATGGGTTGCTGCTTGATAGCTGGTGTGTCTTGCTGTGTATTGTATGATTATGGAGCAACACACTCCTTTGTGTCAGATAGTTGTGTGAAACGTCTGGGTCTGCCAGTATGCGAGCTATAGTGCGAGCTTGCGGTATCTACTCCGATGTCGGGATTGGTCACGACGTCATCTGTGTGTGCTAGGTGTCCAGTGGAGGTAGAGGGACGCAGGTACAAGGTAAATCTAATCTGCCTGCCTCTGCAAGACTTGAAAGTAATCTTAGGGATGGATTGGCTCTCTGTCAATCGTGTCCTTATAGACTACCGGGAGAAGAGGTTGTTGTTTCCCGATTCAGAGGAGCTCGAGTTGGTATCCCCTCAGGGGGTAGTGAGGGGGAGATTCAGAGTGGCGCGCAATGCTTCACAATCTTCGCCCGTATGGAGGTGGGGGAAAGAGAGAGACCATCTGTCATACCTGTGGTACATGAGTTTGAAGACGTGTTTTCGGATGAAGTACCAGGGTTGCCTCCCAGTAGAGAAGTGGAGTTCTCTATTGACCTGGTACCAGGGACGGGTCCGGTATCGATGGCTCCATATCGCATGGCTCTGGCCGAGTTAGTGGAACTCAAGAAGCAGATAGAAGAGCTGATGGAGAAGCAGTTTATCCGACCCAGCACTTCACCGTGGGGAGCACTAGTGTTGTTAGTAAAGAAGAAGGATAGGAGTTCACGTCCGTGTGTGGACTACAGGCAATTAAACAAGATGACCATCAAGAATAAATATCCGCTCCCGAGGATTGATGACTTGATGGATCAGCTGCATGGGTCATTAGTGTTCTCGAAGATAGACTTGCGATCGGGGTACCATCAGATTTTGGTGAAGGCCGATGATGTGCAGAAGACGGCCTTCCGATCCCGGTATGGACACTATGAGTACGTGGTTATGCCTTTTGGTGTGACCAATGCTCCCGCAATGTTCATGGACTACATGAATCGGATTTTCAGACCCTTCTTAGATAAGTTTGTCGTAGTCTTTATAGACGACATCCTTATCTATTCTAAGACTCAGGAGGAGCATGAAGAACACCTGAGGATGGTGCTTAGTGTTTTCAGAGAAAAATAGTTGTATGCCAAGCTGTCCAAGTGCGAATTCTGGATGGATGAAGTACAGTTCTTAGGGCATGTGATATTTGCACAAGGCATTGCAGTAGATTCGGCGAAGGTCGAGGCGGTGGTTAAGTGGGAAAGTCCTAAGTCTGCTACACAGATCAGGAGTTTCGTGGGGTTAGCCGGCTACTATAGGAGATTCATAGAGGGATTCTCCAAGATAATGGCGCCTCTGACATTGCTTACTCGGAAAGACCAACCCTTCACCTAGACGGATAAGTGTGAGGAGAGTTTCCAGGAACTGAAGAGGAGACTGACCAGTGCACCGATACTAGTGATCCCAAACGTGGGGAAGCCTTTTTAGGTCTTTTGTGACGCGTCTCATCTTGGACTTGGTTGCGTTTTGATGCAAGAAAAAAAGGCGGTGGCGTATGCCTCGAGACAGCTTAAGGTGCATGAGCGTAACTACCCCACTCATGACTTAGAGTTGGCGGCGATAGTTTTTGCCTTGAAGATCTAGAGGCACTATCTTTATGGTGCTCAGTTCCGAGTGTTCAGCGATCATAAGAACCTCAAGTATTTGTTTGACCAGAAGGAGCTGAACATGAGACAGAGAAGATGGATGGAATTCCTGAAGGCGAATGTGGTGGCGGATGCCTTGAGTAGGAAGACAGTGCATACTGCACACCTTATGATTAAGGAAGTGGAGCTGCTGGAGAAATTCTGAGACATGAGACTACAAGTTGAGTTTGGATCCGAGTCCATTAGGTGTAGTACCCTTACTATATCTAGTGACTTCTTGGGCTCAGTGAGAGATAGACAATTGTTGGATACTAGTTTAAACAAAGTCAGAGAACAACTTGGGTCAGACGAGGTTAGAGACTTTGCCTTGGGTGATGATGGTATGTTGAGATTTCAGGGCAGAATCTGTGTACTTAATGATGCAGAGGTGAAGAAGTTGATCCTTGAGGAAGGGCACAAAAGTCGTCTTAGCTTGCATCCTGGCATGACTAAGATGTACCAGGACCTCAAAGACACCTTCTGGTGGCAGGGAATGAAGAGGGATGTTGCCCAATTTGTATCAGCCTGTTTGACATGTCAAAAGGCGAAGGTGGAGCATCAGAGACCCGGTGGGATCCTACAACCCTTGGAAATACCAGTATGGAAATGGGACAGCATCTCCATGGATTTTGTAACCCATTTGCCATGAACTTTTAGAGGACATGACACCATCCGGGTGATAGTGGATCGGTTGACCAAGAGTGCCCACTTCTTGGCAATGAACTTGAGAATGTCAATGGCCAAGTTGACCCAGCTGTACATCAGAGAGATAGTGAGGCTTCATGGGATGCCTTCGAGCATAGTTTCCGACAGAGACCCACGATTCCCGTCTCGATTTTGGCAGACGCTACAGGGAGCAATGGATAACAAGCTCACCATGAGCTCAGCTTATCACCCTCAGACTGATGGCCAGTCTGAGAGGACGATCCAGTCATTAGAGGATTTGTTGAGGACATGCATATTAGACCACCTGGGAGCTTGGGATGAGATATTGCCTTTGATAGAATTTACCTACAACAACAGTTTTCATGCGAGCATTGACATGACGCCATACGAGGCTCTTTATGGCAGGAGGTGTAGGACTCCTCTTTGTTGGTATCAGGATGGAGAGGCAGTGTTGGTTGGACCAGAATTGTTAGAGCAGACCACCGAGAAGGTGAGGATGGTGAGAGATAGGATGCAGGCCTCTCAGAGTAGACAAAAAGCCTATGCGGACCGCAGGAGGAGGCCTTTAGAGTTTGCAGCGGGAGATCATGTATTCTTGAGGGTGACCCGAACCACGGGCGTGGGAAGGGCTCTCCGCTCAAGGAAGCTTTTGCCCAAATTCCTTGGCCCATATCAGATCACGAGGAGGATTGGGCCGGTGGCTTATGAGATAGCCTTACCCCTGCAGTTGGCGAACCTTCATCCGATATTTCATGTGTAACAGTTGAGGAAGTATGTATTCGATCTGGTCCACGTATTGGAAGCTAAGGATATACAAATCAGAGAAGACCTCACTGTGGAAGTACCCCCCATCGCTTTGGAGGAGAGCAAGGTTGAAGAACGTCGTGGGAAGACGGTCAGTCTCGTTAAAGTTATCTGGGATCGAAGGATAGGTGACTCGACGTGGGAGTTAGAGGAGGACATGAGAAAATCACATCCACATCTGTTTGTCTGGTGAGTCTTTATTTTCAAGGTCAAAAATTTTCTTGTTGGGGAGAATGTAAGGCCCCCTTTTTACTTTCTGCTCCCTTTTAAGGGCTGCCCTACAGTAATGGGCCTAAAGGCCGGCCTATAGGATAAAAGCCTTTCATGTTGCCCTAATTCCACACTCACTTTCACTCCTTCACAGAAACGTAGGCGTCTCCCTCCGCTGCCAAAAGAGCTCTGCTAGGGTTCGCTTCCTCATCTCGAACAAGTCCGCTCAAGCTCAGTTTTTGGTCTTTTGCTCCATGTAAGTGATTCCCAATCCCATGCCTGTTCCATGTAAGGGCTCTTTTCTGTATTTCTTCACTTAAGGTCCCGTAATAATGTTATTCTGCTATTGTTCCGCCAGTGTCCAGTCCATCTCTCGAGCTGTAGTGCTTCGCGGCCCAGAGTCAAAGCCTCGCGTAACCCCTTTCCAGGTACGGGAAGTTAGGGTTTTGCGAAATAATTGATGTTCACGTTTTTTTTTTAAATGTATGTGTAATTTGACGATCTGTACGCTGTCTTGAGTGTGTGAAATATGCTATTGAACTGTTTGGCTGTATTTCTGGCCTGTTACGCGCCTGTGCAATGGGCGAGGACTGATAATCTCGCCCAAGCGAGCTATCTCGCCCAGGCGAGGTGAGCTGAGGCTCGCCCAGTAATTCTTGCGCGAGGAGTCGCCCAGGCGACCAGCTCCATTTATTTGAGCGAGCATCTCATCCAAGCGAGGAGGGTCTCGCCTAAGCGAGATAGTGCAAGGGCCACTGTTCCAGGATTTCGAGCTCTCACCTAGGCGATGAGGTCTCGCCTGAGCGAGAGACTCTCTCGCCTGAGCGAGACTTCTCTGCCTGAGCGAGGGGTTGAGCGAGGGTGCTGTTTAATTTGGTGTTCCTTTCTGTTTTGGATGGTTGGCATGTGATTAATAAGATTATTGCATGATGGTATGATGGGTTGAATGTATGTATATATATATATATATATATATATATGATGAGGGGGGGCTCATATGTGATGACAGGTGAGAGTGGCATGATCTTACATGAATATTACATGAGTGGTTAGATATGTATGTGATCACAAATTGGGTATGAACAAAGATGAACCTTGGTGGTTGGTAATTTTGTGGCATGTTATTGACCTGAGGGGAGATGTTTCCTCAAGGTTGGTAATACGAGCTGGTACGGATTGACATGTGATATATGGGGTTGTCTATGGATGTTGGTATGAATCTTCCCTGCATGGTGTATGTGATTATTTCCTTGCTGATTTATGATTGTTAGTCTGTGTCAGCATGTAATTCCTTGGGGTCTCTAGGTGAGACCTCCGGGGCTGCACTTCAGTGGTCGGGACGTAATTCCATGGTCCCTGTTAGTGGGTGTCCATGGTGGTGCCCCATCTGTATAACTAGGTAAGGATTCAAGTTAAGGTTGCATCCTGACACTCTAAGGAGTCAGTTAGTCTCACTTAGAGTGGACTGACTCCTGTGGTGAGAGTAGTAGGAGGCCTGAAATTCATTAAGGGCTAACTTTGTGGTGAGGGAAAATTGATCCATCGTAACACTTGTAACACATTTCTCGGGGGTGAGCAGAGGTATCCACCACAAGTGCGGACATCCGCTGAATCCGACCAAGTTATACGTATCCGGATGAGTCGAGTCGAGTCATAGTGTATTGATTGAGAGTCATAACATGCTTGGATAATGTATGGAAATTGAATGGTGAGAACTATATTTTAACTGTATGATATATGTTGTTGGCACTAGCTTACCCGGTTTATTGTATGGTTGTCTTGTATGTGGTTCTTCTTTCTTGCGATGATCATCAATTTAATTGATGGGAGCAGATGGGCGAGGTTCTAGAGGTCAGCAAGAAAATGGAGATTCCGCTGCATTGTCCACGTGGACTGGTTTATTTTTCTGTATGAGTTTATTTGGGGTTGTGACCCATGTATCTGTTCGTCTTTAGATTTATGCACTCTGGTTAACTTTTTTTCTAGTTTCTTTTGAGCATCGTGGTGTGTCATGGATTGTATGGAATTGAGTTTAAAATTTCCAGACCGCGCGTTTATGTTATCTTTCTCGTAACATTCCTATTTCACGTACTTATTTAAATGGGGTGTTAGAATGCATATGTGAGGTTACATTCATTATAGCATCTAATATGTATGTATTCGGACAACTACTAGATTAAGCATCAAAATATCTTCTACCTATCACCAGAACATGATTGGAACCCCTAGCATTAAATTTGTGGAAGATTGGAATAACCTGAAGACTGAATCATTAAGAAGTTAAGAATGTCTAACCTTTCTTGAAAAAACATAAACTTCGATTTATAAATCAGTTTTATAAAAATAAATTAGATTTAAAATTTAATTCTTAACATATTTAATTGAAAATAAGCCATGAAGATTAACAATGCACCATAATTAATTTCCTATAAGTATTTGATAAAAAAAAACCTTTTCTTTCTCTTTGATCTTCACATATTTTAATATCATCTAGAAATCTCTTTCGATCCTCTTTTTCAACTTGACCAACCACTCTGGTAATCTAAATTTCAATACAAGTCGTGGAAATGTTAAGATGATTGTGCATAACTAAAGCTTTACACGTTTCATTATTGTTGTTTAACTTGCTTTTTCTTTTTCTTATTATTTAATTTGGATAACTAGAATAAAATAATCAAATAAAATTCTGGAGCTTATAAACAAAATTAATTAATTGATAAAGTAAAAAAGATAGATAGTTCTAACACTTCTATGCCAGTCAACTCATCTTTTATTGAATGGTTTTTCTCCCTTGTTAAAAAATCTCTCTCTCTCTCTCTCTTACTCTCTCTATTTCTCTCTCTCTTTTATATATAAATATATATTGTGTGTCATAGTATAATAATACTTTATAGTATCAATCCTTATCATATGTTCTCATAGAACATATTTAGAAGCCAAGAAATAGAATGAAGTATAAAGTATGGGTTAAGTGAGTTCTATGAGAGGGGGTTCGAAAACACAGCACTGAAAGGGATAGTGGTGGTCACACTGATCTTGACCTTTGCCTGGGGCATATTGTGACCATACATTACCTTTGTTTTTATTTTAATGGAAAGCCTATGTTTTGGACATTTATTATGATTAATTTTCACTTTTAGCATAATAACACAAAATTATCACAGAATGCAACACTTATACTTTTATTTAAATTTTAGTTATATTAATTAATTTTAAGCTTAATTAAGCTTCAAATCCTTCATAAATTTTAATATTTTTAATTGAGTTTATATTAGTTTTTTTGTTAATTAGATAATAAAACTGTTATTCCTGTCTCCGCGCGTTAAAAAATGCAAAATTTTGTAATTAATAAAATGATAAATAAATTTTATTATTGTAATAGTGCTCTATGTTATTTACAAAATTTTATACTTTTTAACATGTAAGAAAATAACAAAATAACATAATAGTCGCGTCATTCTATTACTGAAAAAATTTAAATAAAAAAAAAACTTGAAAAGCATAAACAGAAAATTAATAAAGACTAAAAAAAAATTTATAAGAGACTTAAAATTTAATTGAATCTTAATTTTATTGGTAATTAAACGATTTTCTTATTGCGTAAAATAATTTATCTTAAATATGACAATATATTCATAGTAAGGTTCTGTAAAATATTTTCAGTCAACGGTTCTGAATTAGTTATATTTTTGAACAAAATATGCTGATTCTCCTGGATTAAATTTTTTTTAGTGTTTTGGTTTATTGATTAATTTTATTCAATTAATAATATATTTTGAACTAAAATCTTTGCAAAACCCAAAGTCACACATTGTTATTAACATGGATTGAAACTCTCTCCTTATAGTCCTTACTTCTCAAATATGTGGATCCATTATAATTTAATCTATAAACAAACATGTTGTAAATATTATATGTAGCAAAATAATTTTTTTTTTCTTGTATTTGTTTTTATTGAACATATGATTTAAAATTGTAATTTTATCTCGATAAAATAAAGAAATAATTGTTAAAGGTGAAAGTATTATTAAGTTGGGTAGTGACATCATTACCGCGTCACTGTTTGGTCACTTTATAATATCTAATGTTGTAACATCATTATGATTGAGAGAGTTTGTTTAGACATGATAGTAACAAATTGACTTTTCAAAATTTCATAATTATAATTAAGAAATAAAAAAAGGAGATATTATAAAATGTAAATGGTAAAACAAATAAAAAATGTAAATGGAAATGATAAAGGATGGAACTATACAACTAATATAATTTGTATAAATTTTTTGTTAACTTACAGTGATACTGGGTAGGATCAGATATCATCATATATGTTCTACAGAAATTATCCGGTTACGTGTTCGTCATTTGTTAAAAAATATTCACAATTTTCTTTTAATATACTAAATATTCTTTCGGTGACATTTGTAATCGGTGAATAATGATTAAACATTTCTAATCTTAAGGATTTCTCTAAATATTCTTTTAAGTTATACATGACACTTTATTATTACATGATAAATTATTTGTTTGTATTTCTTAATAGAAAAAGTTGAACATAAAACTTCTCTTACCCTTTTTTTTTCTAACTTTATCACTAAGTTAATTTTATATTTTTATTTGTCGTCAATTGATGAGATAAATTAATAAATGTCGCTAGTACCGTATGAATAATATTGTCATATTAAAAGGTATGATATCAACTCACCCCTAAAAACCAAACTCAATATTAGTTTTCCACTATAAGAAAACATGAAAATAACTTCCATATATTAACTTGGCATGGTGTAGGAAGCAAATAACATTCCATTAACGTTTATTATAAAGAAGCAAAAGAAAAAAATAAAATACAAAAAAGTTAGCATGGGCCTAATCCACCCTTAACCCACTCTAAAATATTATTTATAATTTTAAAATAATAGAAGAAAAAGGTGCGGATGAAAAAAAAAGTACACCACGTGTAGACTTTTTAGTGGCATATATAATAAGTCACACAGTTATATTAAATTTCTAAAATTTCGTTATAAGCCACGTGTCGTTGTATAAGAAGTGCATTATATTAGGGACAGTATAGCGTGACCTTAGCCCACGCTAGCTATTAATTTGGATATAAGAGTTTGTTCGACGCAAAAGAAAACATAAAATGGAAATATTATTTTATTATAGAAAAGTTGAAAGTTGTATTGTAGCAAACGTGATGTATTATTTTATTCAAGAAAGCTGCACTACTTTTTCTTACTCCCGGCACTTTGTTGCCTCCTATCTTTTCGCATTCCACACTTTTATCTCATTTTTAGCCATTTTCCTCTCTCTCTCTCTCTCTCTCTCTCTCTCTCTTTCTCTCTCTGTTTCCCAGTTTCAACCTTTTTCGCTCCAGCTTCTTTTATCTCATTTTTAGCCATTTTCCTCTCCCTCTCTCTACTTCCCAGTTTCAACCTTTTCCGCTCGAGCTTCTAGTCTTCTTTGCGCAACACAGTCTTGAAAAGAGGCTTCACTTTTCCCCGTAGTAGGTCGCAGCTTCGAGCTTCGAAGACTAGTTCACGAGTTTGTGCTGTCGTTGTGAGGTATGCGTTTGGAACATAAACCCTTGTTTTTTTGTTTCTTTTAGGGTTATGATGATCAACCATGAATCTGAATGATGTTTTTCATGTTCGAAATTATTGTTTGAGGTGATTCCCATTTCTGTTGAGGGTGTGTGGTTTGTGTTTGACAATGTGTGAATGGGAAATTTAGTGTAGTCTTGCATTGTTTCTCCGTGCTAGGGAAAAGTTTAGGAAAGAGTTTTAGAAAAGAGAAGATTTTTTTTTTATCTCTGGTGAATGAAAGAGTGAGTATATAGAAAATGGAGAGGAGTTGTGTGGGTGAAAGAGAAAAGGCGTGAGACTTATGTAGGGACAATGGTGTGCATTTATTTCATTTGTTCTTACATATTCCAAACCAATCTTTTTGCCGCTGCACCAACATGACTATTTTTCCTTCATTATCTTTTCTTCATTTTCTAATTTCACCATTTTCTCATCCCTCAACATGACTATTACTAAAGTCATTTACTAGCATGGGCAACTAATTTGAAGTTCATAATATGTGTAGCTTGCTGTTGGAATCATGATTGCTCTAAAGTTTGGGGTTAGTGAGGAAGGCTATTTTACCAATGGAGAAGCCAGTCTTCTCTTATTCTTTATATGTGCATACGTTGCAGCATATGCATGGTCTTGGGGTCCACTTGGGTGGTTGGTTCCTAGTGAAATATGTTCTCTTGAGGTTCGATTTGCGGTCCAAGGCATCAATGTTGCTGTAAACATGTTATTTACCTTTGTCATCGCTCAAATTTTCCTAACCATGCTTTGTCACCTGAAGTTTGATTTTTTCTTTTTCTTTGCTGGATTTGTGCTTATCATGACCATTTTTGTTGCCTTGCTCCTGCCTGAGACAAGAAATGTTCGAATTGAAGAAATGAACAAAGTTTGGAAATCACATTGGTTTTAGAGGAGATTTATTTCGAATGATGCAGCCATTGGTGGACATCCTCCCATTGCTACAATTTGAAAATAGATTGATCAAGAACTTCATTTACTCGTACGTACCAACAAAAGTTCTATCATTTTCCAATTAACTCATTGTAATTATGTAATTCCTATGGTTTGTAACAAATATATTCATTCAAATTTTGTACCAAATCCATCAAAAATTTATTTATTATATATTTATAATATTTTACAAAATATTGCTTCGATTTTTCTTGAAGTATAATTTTATTCTTAAATTATTTTTAAATCATTAACATACAAGTCAAAAGATCAATGCATATCCATGACAAGTTGTTATTTGATAAAGAGATATGATGTAAATGTTTAGATACATTGTTTGTCTAAGAAAAAATCACATTCATATAATTAGTACGACAAAACAAAATAAGCAAGTAAGTTTAACTAATGGATGAGTTAATGGATGACGAACACTTTGAATTTAACAATAATTAAATATAATTTTATGATCACTATTTAAGTATCAATTATCACTATAATGTTTAAATTTGAGCAAGATTTAAATTAGTTTCAAACATGTCTCAACATTCATTATAATTATTCATAAATTCCTTTCGACACACATTAATTATATATATAAATATATAAACAAATAAACGAATAAAGTTAAATATGTTTTCGTACTTGTAACCACTTTCATATCATTAACACAATGCCTTCTTGGCTGATTGCGTACAATTTTGCCAAATATGTATTAGTAGGAATGCTGAAGTAGGTCAATTTCTAAAATGTTTGGACTCTATGACCATTCTCTGTATTTTGCGACTCCAACACTCAGAATATAAAATATTTGTCAATTTTTTTTATCTGACAACAATAATCATACAAACATAGGTTTATTCTCATACTTTTTAATTATATTTTTTATACAAATTTTGTCATTCCAACGTACTGTTTATTATATTTTCTTCTATATTCAATTTAAATATATATATATATATATGTATTTTCATATTTTAATTTTATTTTTATATTAAATTATTCATTATTTAAATACTTCTTATTTGATATTTTTGAAAAGTTGTTTTTTATATTTTATAATAATATATATCTGACTGTTTAGTAACGTTTGATTCTAACATAAAAGAAAATAAGAGTTTAATAAATTTTTGTGAGAAACATTGCACGGTCATGTAAAACCAATATAGAATTAAGTGTTTTAAAGACGAAAATTATTATTTTATTGGATTACGTTAAACATAAATTTAAATGTGAAAAAAAAAAGATTTTTAAAAATTTGCACCGGAAAATAATATTTTTAAATTGATAACATTCGAAACAATAGCGGACCTTCTAAGGTCCGTAGGGGCATGGCCCCAAGAATTTTTAAATTTTTTTCAAAGTGTTTTTAAAATATTTTTTTAAAAGTTTTTTAGATTGATTTTTATTATTTTTATAAAATAAAATATTTAATGTTAAGAAATAATAAAATAAAAAATAAATATAATACAAAATAATAAATTTATTGAGATGTTTTCTTCTTGTTTTTAGTTCTCATTGTTCTTTTGTAAGATAAAGAAAGGTAACTCTTTTTTTCTCTTGATAGAAATATATTAGTTTAATATTTAATTTTTTTATGAGTTTTTTTGTATATTTATTTTTTTATGAATATAAAAAGAAAAGTTATGTATTATATGTTTATTCATAAGCATTCTTTATACGTGACTTGATTATCATAATTATTTTTAGTAATTACATCTTTCAATTTTTTAATAAATTTTGATAAATTATTTTTTAGTCTTATTTTTTTTAAATAAGTATATTGATGAGAAATAAAACAATAAATTTGTTTTTTTAAGTAATAAAGGGAGAATACCTTAAAGATGAAAATAATACAAATTTACTTTTTTACCTATCTTCAGGAGCATGATACTAAGAATTCAATGATTGGATTAGAAAACCATTCTTTAATATTCAAAGAATTATAATTATAATGTTTCATATTAATTCTTTTGAATTATTAGCGGAAAGTTTCATATTAATTCTTTGGAGTTTATTATAAGAAAACTTTCTCAAATATGAGAATATTCAGGGAAAAAGATGAACTTAAAAAAACATATTTAAAATAAGTTTCATATCAAATACACCTTTAAAACTATCATTTTGTTAAAAAAAAAAATTACAAAGATATTTCAATACTAAATTATATATACTTTATTATATTAGTAACAATAATTAAATATATGAAATTTGAGTATTTTGGTCCCTTCAAAAATTTTGATCAAGATTCATCATTGATTTGAAAAAAAATCAGATTTTACGCTTATGTGAAATAGTGATGTATTGTTATTATTATATTCTTATGTATTGTATATATTTTTAAAATTTAATAAATGTTTTAAAAACCGTTTTGTTTAATTAATTTCACTTAAGAAAAAATTGTACCATCATTTTAAAACTTTGCTTGACCTGATTTTAATAATTTCATTTCATTCTTCAAAAGTCTTTGGACTTCTTTCATCTCGTTGTGGGAGGTATCTTTAATGCTATGTGGAAGAAATATTAGAAGAAATCATTCATGTCTTAAAGAATATATTATTTCATCTTTGTTTCATATTTTTATTATATTTTTATATTTTTCATTAAAAATAACTTTTCTCAATATTTTTTTTATTATATATTGTAAATATGGACTTTAAAACTAAAGCATAAAAAAATTGAAAAAAAAATGAAGAATTCTAATTTTAAGTCAACAAATACCGTTCAATAGATCTTGGGAGAAATCTTGTGGAGGAATTTGTGTTTGGATCAAATACAAATTAGTCTATCATTCAAGCAACATCTATTTTATTTATGTGTTTTTTTCTGAAAATTTTTATTTTAATTATATTAGGATTCCTAAAATTAAATATTCAAATATGTTTTTTTTAACATAAATAAAATTTTTAAGTAAATTATTGTTTTAAAAATCTTATTGTTTATGATATTCTTTTAGGAATTCAATCTAAGCTTTTACAGTAATTTATTTATTTATTTAATATTTTATCATTTATATTTTTTTGTCTTCGTGTTTCATTTTTATTTATTTTTTATTATATTCTAATTATAATGTTACATTACTGCAAGTTCGAACACTCCATATAGTAAATGTATTTATTAAAGTTTAGCGGGTACGGATATTCACGGATACGGATACTATGATATCTGTATCCGCCCCGTTAACATGCATGAATCAAAAATACTCATACCCACGGATAGCGGGTATCCTTTTTTAATATCCATTTTCTATCTGTTACGGGTTTTATCCGCAGATACCCACGAGTACGAATTTTTTTGACATCCCTAATTAATCTTTTTTGGGATATTTTTTAAGTTTGAAATACAGCACGATAACTCATTATACATGATTGATTCTAAAATAAAAAATAGAAGATATAATTTTTGTTATATATAAGTTTTTTTTTATTTAGGTTATAACCAATGTCATTTTATTCTTCTTTCAAAGTAGTTCATCGATATATCTATTTTAATTGATTATAAATGGTGTCATGAATCCAAATTAATCTTAATCGACAATATTATAAACTATAATCGATAAAATGTCTTATTCTAATCACTCGGAACAAACTGTAAAATAACGTTTGAATGTGATGATATTAGATCTAACCAAAACATTAAAGTTCTATGATTGTTCTTTCTAATTTCTAGTATTACTGTTATTTGTAATAAAAAAAATTATATTTTAAAAAGTCTTGTGCAGGTAAAAAAATCAGTGCTTTCAAATACACAAGTTTTTAAATCAAAATATGCATAAGTGAATTATTATTCTCAGTAATGCATATTTTTCTTTGAAAATAAATTATACAAAATAAAATACATTGTTAGTTTTTCATGGGAAAGACAAATTTCATTGAACGAAAATGCATTTTCATTTTCTTTATTGGTCAACAGAAACCCATTTTAGCGAAGAATACTTTTGTCAAAATAAAAATACAATGCATTCTAAATGTGAAAAAGGCTATGCAAATAATAAAGGCCCAGGTCCGTTTCACGAAGGTCCGTAAGACCCATGAAGCCGGGCCCAACCTAATCGTATAGGTTCATTTAGTTTCCGAATCATAAGGTGCACTATATTTAAAGTGGGTCCAATAGCACCGAATCATTGCCCGTTTATATATATATTGCACTCTTAAACCCTAATTGCCAGTGCCTCCGCTTTCTCTCAGCCTAGTTCTTAGAGGAACACCAGTGCAAGCAGGTATGAGACACTTGTTTCTTTACAATGGTTACTGTGATGTTATTATTTGATTTGATTCTGATTATGTTCTCGACGAATTTCATACGATGTGAAGCCATTTTTGTTTGACCTAAATTTATGTACCCAAAATTTCATCTTTGCTTAATTAACATTCTTTATTAGAGAAATGCCGACATGGGTTGAAGCGAAAACATCTTTTGACGTAATATTCAACTTGAGTTTTTTCAATGCTTTTCGATTACTCGGATTTGTATGAAAACTGAGTGTTTTAACCAAATTTGGAATCAGATTTGAGATATTTATTAAGTTTAATGGCCGATTTCGGACATTTCTAGGTTTTCTGATACTTTTGTGCCTTGTATTGCACAAAGTTATAGTTTTTATTTGTATTAGTATCATTTTTCTTTAAACGTTAATGTCCCTGATAACCTTTCCGTAAGGTTTGAATGTCTCTTTTATTTTTGCAAAGTCAGTTTGTATGTTAAATGACATTGATTTGTGTTTATTAGAGACAAGATGGCTGTTCCCCTACTAAGCAAGAGAGTTGTGAAGAAGCGTGTCAAGAGGTTTAAGAGGCCCCAAAGTGACCGCAAAATTTCCGTGAAGGTATGTGTGCTTCATTAGTTTAGTTTGCTTGTAAGTTAGTTTCCTGGAGATTTTCAATGTTGTGTGTCTTGATAATTGCAAAGGGTATGCTTTTAAATGTTTAGATATTAGAGGATTGAACATTGGATGACTTTCAGAGTAAGCTTGGATGTTTCCAATTTGTTATTCCCATTGCTTTTCCGCTAACATCATATAATTGCCAGATTCCATTGTATGATTGTTTTCATGTTTTTTATATGCTTTGTGTTATATGTTGGTCAATAATCTTGAACATCATTGGTTCCAAGGTATAATAACACTTAGACCATTTATACTATTGTTGTATGCAGCCTAGCTGGCGCAGGCCAAAGGGTATTGATTCACGTGTGAGGAGAAAGTTCAAAGGATGTGTTTTGATGCCAAACATTGGTTATGGTTCAGACAAGAAGACCCGTCACTATCTGCCTAATGGATTCAAGAAGTTTGTTGTTCACAACGTCAAGGATCTTGAACTTCTGATGATGCACAACAGGTATTAACTGGTTGTTGTTTGCATGTAAAAATTTCCTCGTTACCCTTTTGTTGGTACATTATGTTCCTGACTTAGTTAATGTGGTTGATGTAACATCAGGACATACTGTGCTGAGATAGCACACAATGTGTCAACCAGGAAGAGAAAGGAGATTGTAGAACGTGCTGCACAGTTGGATGTTGTTGTTACCAACAAACTTGCCAGGTTGCGCAGCCAAGAAGATGAGTGATTGCTGTTGCTAAATCAAATAATTTTGCTGTTATCGTTTAATGTATGGACTTGGATAGAATCTTTTCAAAGTTATTTTTGTGTTATTTTATCGTTGTTTTGGATTAAGAGTTTTGACTAGTTGTGTTATAACTTGTTTGAATCCTTCATTAGTCATTTTATGCTATATTCCTTTGTTTCCTTATGAAGCTGCATGAGTTGGATGCATCGTTCTCTGGACTTGTTTTGAATGATAGTGTTAAAGAGTTGTAGCTTGATGATTAGGTGTTGGTTACAACGTAGAGAAGTGCCCTGGAATGTACTATTTAAAATAGCTGGAAGAAAAGTGAATCATTGACATTCCTTGGCATAAGAAAATCGAATTAACATTCCTTTGAAGAAAATCTAATTTACTTTGCTTGTCTTCAAATGATTTTCTCAACAAATACTTGTTACACTAAATTAGATGTAACCTGTACATTATAATTTATTAAAATTTTCTCCATTAACATTTAAGAAATACATTTTATTTTAAATATATAATTAAATTAATTTTTTACAGAATCGAGAATATAATAAGATAAAACGCGAGTCTATGAATAGGAAATTTCCCAGTATCTTTCAAGAAGCTCTTGCATTCTTACAAATACTTTGTAGTTGTTTTCTTAGAAACAGTTGTTGCTACAAGGCCTTTCCTTTCATATCATTTGCACTGTTTTCATGTTTCATCTATAATCATAAGATTAGATGGGGTGAAAATGAAAATTGATGTTTTTTATATTTTACGAATGATTCAAGTGTATTATTTGGATTTGTTGCTTTTTGTAGCTAACAAAAAATTAGGATTCCCAAATTGTTATCTATTTTAATTTTTATTTTAAAAATGACATATCGGTTTTGATATACAAGTTTAACGAACTAGGTAAAACGGACTAGTGCCACATCTAGCTGAACTCGTTTTTGTCATCCAAAATATTTTTTGACCTTTGAAAATGATGACACGAGATATTTTCTCAATAATTGGTGTCACCCATATTAGTAATTTGATCAATACAAGTTCGACGTATATAAATTAAAAATAGCTGTAATCAACTTTAAACCGTAAATCAGTTATAAGATGAAGTTATTCTCGTTCGAGGATTTTGTGTTCGGTCTTTTATACTTAATTTTGTTGAATATCCAATATAAATTTTAATTTTTTGCTTACAGTAATTTTCAAGTCAAAAAATAATCATATCGGGAAGGATAAATGCGGTCTCAAACGTCTAGTTTCCGATGTACATGTATAGATAACATGTTGGGTGATAATTTTTCTTTTGGTTAAATGTGATTTTGATCATAGAGAAAATTATTCTCTCATTTAAATTTGGATTAATTTAGTGTCTTGTGTTTAAAAACTTGTGGATTTAATTTTCTTAACTAAAAATTTTTCAAATTTATTTTTTATTTTGAAATGTGTCAAAAGGTGTAAATTCAAATAAACATGTTTGAAATGTCAAATAAACATAACTAAGAACTAAATTTATGTATTTCTAGAGTTGGAGAATTAAATTGAACCAAAATTTCAAAATATTTCTAAAGTTGAGTACTAAATTGAATCAAAATTTTAAAAAATAGCTAATTTTAAAAGTTGAGTTAACCTTTTTTTTCCTCATTCAGCAAATATTATGATAAAATGAAAAATGTTATTTCCCAAAATTTTAAACAAACGTGTACAACTAGTATGATGTGTTGTAGCAAACTTAACTATCCATTCTATGTTGTTATAACAAAATCTATCAGGAAGTTTTTTTTATATTTTCTATTTTTTTAATAAATATTTGGTTTAATAGATTATTTTCTTAATATTTATTGAGATTATTTAATATGGTCTCCTAGATTTTTTTCAATTTAATTTTTTATTTTAGTTAAAATAAGTTAATATGATAATTTCTATTAGACTAACATTGACGTCAAGAAGAGAGTAATGATTTACATACACATGACAAATTATTTGAAATACTAGTATAGTAGTATATTGACATATGAGAACATGTCAAGTTTGTTTCTTTTATATAACTATTCTTCTCTATCTTGTCTTCTTTTATCCTTGATTTAGTTGTATTCAAAGTTGAGCATGACACTTGCCATACTATGTTCTTAAACATCTCATGCTCCTATTTTTTTCTTGTCTTTGTGTTGAGCTATAACATCCTCCCCAAATAACTATTCTAGTTTCCTAATATTTCATTCACAAATGTCAAATGACACCAACTCACTTCCTTGAACTATATTTATCCAACTAGCCATCTCAATATTTATTTACTTCCATTCCTATACCAAATCTATGTTCTTAGTTTTATCCATCTCAATATTTATTTACTTCCATTCCCATACTAAATCTTTGTTGTGCCAAAAGTAATCACAAAACAATTAAAAATTATAACTCTGCAATTAATTGTTAAGAAGTGGACTTTAAGCCTAACTCAATCCCACAAAACCAACTTATAAAGTGAGGTTGTACCCATTTATATACTATAAACTCATTTTATCTCTAATCGATGTGGGACTTTCAACACACTCAATGTATATACATCTCGAGCGTGAGACTGAACATTAAATGAGTGGTCTGATAGTGGCCTGATAGTAGGTGAAACAATATGTCTAAGAAATAACAAATCTCACTAGGATAAACTCTAATAATGATCCTGATATCATGTTAAGAAGTGGACTTTAAGCCTAACTCATCCCCATAAAATCGACTTGTAAGGTAATATTTGCACCCATCATATACTATAAACTCTTCTTATATATAGTTAATGTGTGACTTCCAACATTAACTAACTCTACATCTTGTGATCTCCCCAAGACAAAAATCTCTTTTATCAAAAAAAAAAAAAAAAAAAAAAACAAGGGTTTCCATGAATTTACGAGATGAGATTTGAGGAAAGAGAAAGCAATCCATGGAACACTCCAATATATCCCTTTTTCATCTCTTTGGAAGCCTGGTCCAAATAGGAGACATCTTCATAAAGGGACATATAATCAAGCTTCATCCAATCCCTAACCATCTCTCTCATCTTCTCAATACACACCTTGATGGAAGCTCCACATTGAAAATAGGCCTAACCATAATCCCTAAATGCTCACTCCCCTCCTCAACCTTCTCACAACAACAAAATTTGCCTAAACTTGAGGTTAGATTAATCAATTTGTAGGCCATATTGGATAAATACACCATGTTAGATAAGCACAGAAATAAAAAGCCAACCAAATATTTACAATGTCATCTCATTTATACTATCACATTATCTCTTTCTAAATAGTGTCAATACTAATTCAACGAAATACATCATAGTGATTTCTTTAAAAAAAAAAAAGACTGAATTTAAAACAAGAAAATTTGATAGATCACAATGAATAACTTCCATAAATAGTATGACAAAAAAACTCGTTAAACCTAAACATTATTTTCACTATCTCTAATAGGGGATCAAAGTTAGCCAGCCTAGTTCACATGGGTTGACTCACTACAAATAGAGTTAAAAATGAGATAACCCAATTCATCACATTTTATAGTAAGCTAGAATTTTTATAACTAAGTTCAACCCACCAAGGATTGTTTCTTTAGGAGGGTTAACTCAAGTATATTTTGATCTCCCAATTTATTTTATATATTTACTGTAATACAATTAAAGTGAAATAATTTAACTCATTTATTTATAATAGTAAAATTAAATTGTTCAATATTTCACCAAATATTATAGTAAAGATAGTAAGTGGAAACCAAATATTAACTTATATATTTGGACAAACTAATAAATTAAACATTTAAACTATTCAAAAATTATTAAACAACATTGTAGTATTTAAAAAGATCAAATTGTCAACCTTCATAACTGGATATGGTAAACAATTATAGTAAAAAATTGATAAAAAAAATGAAAACAGTTATTGTTAGTAGATACGTTCAAAATTTTCGTATGTAATTTTTTTTGTTACCCACAGACACAAAATTATTTACAAAAAAAAAATTTGTATATAATTTTTTGTAGATAATAGAAAATTTCTTGTAATTTCAAAGTTAGATTAAATTTGATCTTCACTTATAAAAATCATGTTTTTTCAACCTAGTACTCATGGTAATATAAGGTAATATTTACATAATAGGATGTACATACAATAAAGTTCCTTGCTACTAATTGACCAATAATATTGTGACACAATGTTTGATAATTGGATTTCCATTTTAACATTTGAATTCTATTGATTCACTTCAAGAATTTTCTTTATCTTATTTTTCCTTTCCATTGTAATTTCAATATGAAAAAGAAAATATGTAACTTTTTTTTTTACTTATTTTAAAAAAATTGTAATTAATTCTTTGATTTATTTTAAAAGTTAAGTAATATAATTTTGAGTAAGTTTTTTTTTTTTTTAATTTTCTGAATTTTTTTAACAAAATAAAAATACAAGGAGTTGATTTGAAGTATAAAAGATATTTGTTTCATTGTGGAGTTTGTGTATATATTTATATTTGGGCCTAATTCATTTTGTTGGTCTTTAGTTGAGAGAGTGAAAATTTAATTTATGAATTTGATGTGTAAAAAAATTGAAAAATAAAAGAAATAAGTTCTATTGAAAGAATAGTAATGAACATTAAATCCATTTAATAAAATTGATATTGTTATTACATTACAATAAACACATACCAATGTCAGCATTATTGTTGTAGTTCTTCTTTGTCTCTTGTTCAACAAGTGGGGACTATCAGCATTATTGTGTTTTACTTCATTAAACTTAATTGGAGTCAACCATACTTGTTCGTTGACCATTCTTTCTCAATATCACGTAACTTTGGATTCAACCCAAATTATTTCGATTGTGTTGAATAAGTGAAGGCATATTCATCCATTCCCATCAAAAGTTTAATTACAGAATAAAAAATCATCATGGGTATTTTATGTCCTGTAGAATAGGCTACACTGCAAAATAAAAGGCTTTTACCATGAAATTTGGCAATTGGAAATAATTGTATAACAATCTTTCGATTATCAGATTAGAATTCCAGCAAAGGGTTTCTAAATCGATTAAATACCATTACAGAAATGAACTCATACATTCAACAGGGGTAAGAGGTAAGAGCATATGAAAATAAATATCGTCGAATGCATGAACTTTGTTCTAAAAGGAATACATCCCTTACCCATTTTTGCTTGGTCAAGTGTCATGTGCAAAAGTGTGATCAAGAAAATTAAATTTGATGTTAAGTGATTCTTTCTCCCCACTTTCATAACTGATCAATGTCTTACATTACATGGTTAGATTAAATGATTAATGATGTGATTGACATTTTCAAATTCATTGACTTCCTTATCGTTACATCATAAATGTACGTTTCTTTTATATTTTTAATTAGCAACATTTTTTGATCTTGTGTACAACTTGCACACTATTAATAGGACTTATGGAGTTTAATTTCATCCATTTAAATATCAGGATTACTTATCCATAGGATCAAATTTCATATAAAATCTTCACATGCGACATAAAATACTGGGAAGACCAATCATTACTAATTTTTCATGATGAAATATGGATCAATCAATTCAGAATAAGTTAAGAAAATGTTATTAATATCACAATGAAAGTCATAATAAGAGTACTTATCCATTTCGTCACTAAAATTTCATGCTTTGTAATTTCCTTCTATTACCATCATCAAAATTTATTTACTTAACTACCACTCATTCTTTACAATTACAAATATATATTATCATATAATATATTACGAAATTTATATCAAATAATTAAATAACAGCATTAATAAAGAATAATAAATGATGATTAATACTTTTTCAATACATGCAATACATAATTAACAAAATTGCAAAATAAATCAAACAAATTGTGAATTACTTTATTAAATACACTTCAAAACAATTTCCTGTATTTTTTATTTTGTTAAAAAATTCTTAAAATTAATAAAATTTAATCAAAAACACATTTCACAACTTTTAAAATAAATCATTCAACTAATTTCAAATTTCTTTAAATAAGCGAAAAAAAAATCTTCGTTAACACAAATTTGTATCTCAACAAATAAAAAAAATAAAATAATTTGTGAATCCTCATACAAAACTCCTTTTATTCAATTTTCATATTAATAGATGTTTCTGTAAAAAAGAAAAAGTAAAAATAGAGCACAAAATAAAAGCACAAAAGTATGCATAATTTTAGTGTAAAAAATATTATATTATTCACACCATGCGTGACTTTTAATATTTAAAAAATAAATTAAAGTCTTTAAGTGAAGTTGTGAACACTAAAAAACGACTTTTGATTTAAAATAAAAAAAATCAACTCATGCTTCTGTCACATGACTTCAGTGTGTTTTGATTGTAACGGAAGTCGTGCACAAGAATGACAAGTTCTAATTTTGAAAAAAAATAAAATTAGAGTCATTTTGAGTGTATCTTTTTCTTCACTAAAATCGTGTACCCTATGCACAACTTTTCATTTTGTAACATAAATTGAAAGGCACGATTTACACGCACAACTTCAGTTAATCAAAAATATAATTAACATAAACAAAATCGTGATTAGGCTCCACAACTTCTATTCATCCAATTAAAGAAAAGTAACTATTCAAGGATCATAAAGCATAAAACATGAGGCTGTAAATTAATATTCATGATGCATGGAACATGACTTCAGGCCTGAAGTTGTTCTACCTAAGTACGACTTGTTAAAAAAATGATATATATATATTTTTTAAAATCTATCAATTCTTGTAAAATTCATGTAAAATTATGCCAATTTCGTAAAAAATTGATAACCCACTCATTATTAGCATGGTTGGATGCAAGGTGGCATTGTCATTAATGCATTTTTTTCCCACTACATTTTATTAACTTTTAAAATCATTGCAGAGAAATATTTGTCAAGAAAAAACCTTGGAGAGCCACTTTGATAAGCAGAATAAAAAAAAATCGAATATTCCATGGTCTGAGAGAGAGTATTGAATATGCCTCTATCAGAATTTCATCTTCATGGTAATGATCAACAATTGATGTCTCGGGAGAGGAAATGTGTGAATACAGAAGCAAAACAGAGAATAGGGAAAAAAAAAGGCAATGAGAAGCTGCGAGAAGAAAAACTTTACTAATTGTGTTACTGTTGCACAAAAGTAAAAAGAAAGTATTTATACATGGATAAAATACATATAACTGACAGTAATCAAAACTTATTAAAGCTAAGAGCCCCCCTCAAGCTGGGAGTACAAGTTTAACATTCCCAGCTTGAAACATATACTATTGAAATCAACAGGAGGCAAAGGCTTAGTAAGAAT
>Ga0214543_1004914_pt1 | contig 25051 bp, 14 predicted proteins | sample CNSS2metaG_FD_160094 | JGI IMG/M metagenome (GOLD analysis project Ga0214543, IMG submission 160094) | Root nodule microbial communities from cowpea collected in UCLA plant growth center, Los Angeles, California, USA - CNSS2 | ecosystem: Host-associated > Plants > Roots > Nodule | place: USA... | reverse complement strand
TTTGCTACATATTGTGCCACTTCCTTTTTCATTTTGGGCCACCAAAACATTTTCTTGAGATCTTGATACATTTTTGTTGTGCCCGGGTGTATGCTTAATTTGCTTTTATGTGCTTCTTCTAGAATCACTTCCTTAATTTCCTTATTATTGGGTACACACATCCTATCCTTAAATCTCAAAGTTTCTATTTTATCTATGCCAAAATTCTCCCCATCCTTTTGTCCCATCAATTTCTTTCCAAGGTTTTGCATCTGATTGTAATCCGCTTTCCATTTATTCAAACTTTTGCATATAATTCATATATCGACGATTATTAAACGTATATTCATAATTTTATTTTATTATTAGTTTCAATAATATATACATAATTTATAGAATATTGAACTATCGTATAATTTGTTGTTAATGAATTATTACCTATCAGTACAATTTATTTTGTAAACTTACAGCTAGCAGATATTATAAGTACTATTGACATTTTTTTTTAATTTTAAATCATATGTTCAAAATTTATTATACTAGTCACAATACCTAAAAAAAAATAATGTATCATAAACTTTTAGGTATTGATACACTGAAAACACTGGGGTACAAATTTTGAGATGTTACAATTCTCCCCTACTAAAAGAAATTTCGTCCTCGAAATTATTTATTTATTTATTTTTAAAATAAATAAGGGTAAAGGTTTGTTATTTTCTCTTCTAATTCCCATGTAATATCTCCATTAGTTTCATTGCACATGACCTTCACTACAGGGATCTGTCTGCCTCTCAATTCTTTGACCTTCTTGTCCATAATCAGTACAAGTATTGCGTCAAATGTATGGTTATTCTTTAATTGTATTGTATCAGATCTTATCACATGAGTTGGATCAGAAACATATTTTCTTAATTGAGACACATGAAAGACATTATGGAGATTGGAAAGGAACGGAGGTAAGCAAATTTGATACGCAACATGACCTATTTTTCTAAGAATTTGGTAAGGACCAATGAACCGGGGGTTGAGTTTCTTTGATTTCATCACTCTACCAATTCCAGTGATTGGTGTTACTTTCAAGAATACATGATCACCTTCTTGAAATTCAAGAGGTCATCTTTTCTTGTCAGCATAACTTTTCTGTCTACTTTGAGTTGCTTTCAATTTGTCCCTGATCATTATGATTTTCTCTGTTGTCTGTTGAATCATGTCAGGACCTAATACTAAATTCTCACCGGTCTCAAACCAAAACAAAGGTGTTCTACATTTCCTTCCATATAATGCCTCATAAGGTGCCATACCTATGCTGGAATGGAAACTATTGTTATAGGTGAACTCAATCAAAGGTAGGTATCGATCCCAACTATCAGAATTTTCTAACACACAAGCTCTCAGCAAATCTTCCAAAGATTGAATGGTTCGTTTAGATTGTCCATCAGTTTGGGGATGATAAGCTGAGCTAAGGTGAAGCTTGGTACCTAAGGCTTGATGTAAACTTCCCCAAAATTTTGAAGTGAATCTAGGGTCCCTATTGTAACATCCCGACAGGATATTACGGGTTTATAAATAAAATAAAGAAAAATAAAATACTCAGCACATTTAATAATACCTCATTTTCCCAAAACGCGAGAAAATTTAAACCTCTCCCACTTCACCACAATCTCTATCTTTGCCGGATCAACTGCTATTCCTTGGGCTGAGATCACATGGCCCATGAATTGTACTTCCTCCAACCAGAATTCACATTTTGATAATTTCCCATACAACTGGTGCTCTCTAAGAATACCCAATACTACTCTCAGATGCTCTGCATGTTCTTCTCTGCTCTCAGAGTAGATCAGAATGTCATCGATAAATACTACCACAAACTGATCTAGATATGGCCGGAAAATCCTATTCATATAGTTCATGAATATAGCCGGTGCATTGGTCACCCCGAATGGCATCACTACATACTCGTAGTGACCATATCGTGACCGAAAAATAGTCTTCTGGACATCCTCCGGCCTGACTAGGATCTGATGATATCCAGATCTCAGGTCTATTTTTGAGAACACCGCAGCTCTCCTCAATTGATCTAACAGATCATCAATCCTCGGCAACAGGTACTTATTCTTTATCATTAACTTGTTCAACTGTCGATAATCAACACATAACCTGGAGCTACCATCTTTCTTTTTCACTAACAAAACTGGTGCTCCCCACGGTGATGCACTCGGTCGGATGAACTTCTTCTCAAGCAGATCCTCAATCTGTTTCTTTAACTTAGCTAACGCAGCAGGCGCCATTCTGTACGATGCCATAGAAACTGGCCCAGCGCCAGGGATGAGATAATGGAGAAATCCACATCCCTACTAGGCGGCAACTCTGGAATCTCATCCGGAAATACGTCTGCGTATTCATCCACTACCGGAATCCTGCTGATCTTCTCGGTCGTGCTCATCTTCTCCGCATGAGCCACTATCATATAACATGTAGCCCCAGCCTCAATTTCTCTCACTGCCTAGTTAGACGAGATAAGTTCCAACCCTGCTGTATCCGGAAACACTACCATGCGCCATCTGCAATCAATGACAACATGGTTGCTCGACAACCAGTATCATTTCCAGACCCTCCATCGGCAGGCAAATATGATTCAGCGTGAACCTGCGGCCTGCCACCTCCATAGGGCACCCCACGCACATAGAAGTGGTGGATACGTCTCCAGACGCTGGCGTCGTGACTAAAAGCTCGCACCCCAACTCTTGCATCGTAAGTCCAAGCCTCCTCACACATTCATTAGACAAAAATGAATGAGTGGCTCCCGAGTCAAACAACACTACCACCTCGTGGTCACACAACAGACACAGAAACTGTAAGAGGTTACCTGATTGTTTCGCCTTCGTGGTCGTCAAGGCGAACACACGCCCCGGTGCTCTAGGTCGATCTCCTATAGGTCTCTTGGTTGGCGCACCACCAGTTGGTTTTCTGTTAGGACACTAACGTGCAAAGTGCCCTGTCTGTTCACACACGTAGCACTTACCAGTGCCACTACCTCCACCTGTACTGCTGGCAGGTCTAGTACAGTCTCTCCTCAAGTGCTCTCCGCCACAGTTATAGCACTGTAGCCTCCTGGAGGTAGTCGGTGGCCTACGATAAGGCTTCTTCTGTTGACGAGTGTCTGTCACAGCCTTCTGTGACCGTGCTGCTCTGTTGGGCCCCATCTCCAGCTGCTCAACTATTTTGGCCTGCTCGACCAAAACCGGGAACTCTTTGATTCTGAGAGGTACCAAAAATCTACGCAGCTCATGTTTTAGTCCCCCCTCGAACTTCCTACACCTCCACTCCTCAGTGACCACTGGAGTGTAGAAACGTGCAAGGTACTCGACCTCTCAATGTATGCCTCCATAGTCATGGTTCCCTGCTGCAACGTGAGGAACTCTACTTCCCGCTCATGCCTCGCATTGTCCGGGAAATATTTCTCCAGGAACCTCGTCCTGAAGGTAGCCCAGGTCACCTGCTCCTCTCGGGTCTGCATCAACTACTGCATCCCCTGCCACCAGTACTCCGCATCTGCCACCAGGAGAAATGTGACAAACAATAGCTTCTGCTCATCTGTGCATTCCAGCACCCGACAGATCTTCTCACACTCCCGCATCCAGGCATCTGCCTCATCAGGAGTGGCCTTGCAAGAGAACTTGACCGACCGGTGTTTCATGAAATCCTTCATAGATACCAGTCTGGTAGGTGCCACTACAGCTCTGGGTGGCGCTGCTATGGGCTGCATCGCGTCCACCATATGATGGATCGCCTGAGCTATGTCGTCAGCTCCAGCGGTGTTCCTCCTCCTCCTGTTAGCCATAGCTTGTGCGTGCCACATATTATAGTTGTTCACACACACAACTCAAATTAGGATTTCATATCCAAAAGTAAAATAATAACACAAACAGTTAGTCACGCAAACGTAACACGGTATGCTCACTCCCCACAACTCCCAAAAATCATTTTGAAAACCATTGCTCTGATACCAAATGTAACATCCCGGCAGGATATTACGGGTTTATAAATAAAATAAAGAAAAATAAAATACTCAGCACATTTAATAATACCTCATTTTCCCAAAATGCGAGAAAAATTAAACTTTATTAAATGAGCATAAAAAGTTCATAATCCATCTGTTCCAAAATTGAAGAACAATATTACAAAATCACCCATCATGGGTTTACAACTGTTTCAAAAGAAATAAAGAATCATAAAATTTCCCAAGTCGAACCCCTCTCCGCAACTAAGCTTCACCTGAGCCACCTGCATCAACAACATCTGCTCCCGTGTAACGCGTACACGATCATCGCCAAACACACGCAGATAGGGTGAGCTTAACAGATAAATCATGTATATATTACAGATATGTACATGTTCACATACACACATATTACCATACATAACTTGAAGTTTTCTACATTATTCTATCCTTTAATTCCTAGTATCTGACCCTAATCAGCCTATTCGTGTTCTACATCGTCTAAGGATTACTTCAAGGTGACTTGCTACCATACCTATCGGCCACAACTAATAGAGCACGTGCGGGAAAACATGCTACGGATCATACACCGCAACGCCAGGTAGAGTTCACATATACGAACATAGTCTGTATCGTCCCAAGACTACCAAACTCGTCAGCCAACAACTGAGGAGGGCAATCTATCTGGACCCATCCGTACTGGCCACAACCAGCACACTCACACCAGCAACACTCGCCAACTCGAGCCACAACTCAAGGGTTTCTCGTGTTCATCCGCCATCCCAAGCCACAACTCAAGAGATGCTATTCCGAGCCACAACTCAAGGAATACCACGTGCTTAAACCCTATCCCGAGCCACAACTCAAGGGATACGTTCCAAGCCACAACTCAAGGAGCACCAGCAATCCCACCTTTAAAGCATCACTAGACACATTGTAGATCACAGATACACCATTAGAACTCAAAGTTGCAGCAGTATAACTCGCTTGGCGGGGGACACGTGCCGCCAGGCGTTGCCAGCTCCCAGACCGCCTGGCGGGTGTCACGTACTGCCAGGCGCCTCAGTGCCTCAGTATCTTTAATACCGTCGTAACCGCCTGGCGAAAAGGTCCCTACCGCCAGGCGCCCCAGAACACATAGCCCACTGTTATCACGCTTCCGCCTGGCGGAACGTAGTCTGTCGCCAGGCGAAGTATCAGTATCAGCACACTGCTTAGTTTCCTCAGGTTCTATAGTCCCTTATCTATTTATTGAACAGTTAGCCAAATTATAGGTAACCTTGCCTCTCTCAGTGGATGTAATTCGATGACCAACACAATTGTCTATTCACCATATGCCTAATAACATTGTGCCACTCCACACCTTGATTCCATCTTTGTTTTTTGCAAAGGTAATTATCTTTCTCGAATAGGGTCCCAACATCCATTCTATTTGCTCATTCGAACCCACTTGAAGTTCGTGGTTCCACTACTATTCCTCCGCCAATGTTCTCACCCAACTCTTATAGTTCCTCTCCATCATTCCTTACCCTTTTTCTAATATTACCTCATGGCCACTTCACTCCTAACTATCTTCCTTAACCCCCCCATAATATTGCTCCCTCATTCCCGCAACCACATATCTGCTACAATCTTCCATGTAAAACAGTTAAACGTCCCAACTTCCCTCTGCACTAAATCTAAAACTTCATTTTCTGGTATAGCGCCTGGTGGTAGTCTTGGTACCGCCAGGCGACACATAGCAGTTCTGGGAATTCCCCAGCGTTGCTGCACCCAGAACCCTAACTTGTCCTTACCTTCATTTAACAAGTTCATCAATTCACGCACCTCAGACAATTATTAGTACAATATCACACGTAACATGCAACCCAATTCACAATGTCAACAAGCCCAACCTTTTATCTCAAACTCGTAAACCCTAACTCTCATTCATGCAATTTCATATAATTACCCCTTTCGATCACTCATAATTCCAACAAGACATTATCTCAATTCACTCACAACAAATGGAACGGTATATCCATCCGATTAGAATCACCCTAGTGACCCACCCCAAAATACCAAAAAGGACTCTGATAGACTCACATCGCCTGGCGGTTGTCATCTTCGCCAGGTAGTGCATCAGATAGAACCCAGAACGTTGTTTTAGCATTGCAGCGTCTGGCGGCTGGGACCTTGCCGCCAGGCGGTTCTTACCCAGAAACTAGGAATTGGCTTAACAGAGATGAGTCACCTGGCGGATCTTCATCTCCCACCAGGCGGTTTCTGAAAAAATCCCAGAAACAAAAAAAAAACGACGTAAACAGTAGTATACTCATGCATAACATAATTAAACTTCAGGCAATTATACTAAGTACACAACTTAACGCGAAACTCCCCTAACCTGGTTTTCCTTCGCTTAAGCTTGATGATCAGAATTCTTCCCTATGCCAATGGTTCCCTTAGCCTTCACAATTCAGTCTCCAAAATCCTTCTCAACCTCACAGGCTCTTAGATTTTCGTGCTCTCTCTCTGGTATGCCTCCCAACTTGTCAAAACCTTAGCTCTTAACCTAATTTTCCCTTTTAAAGTGTGCCTAAAACTAAGTGATTAATCCCAAAACGAAAATGGCATTAATGTGCCATTCAGCTCCCCCCCTACGGCTGCCTTTCCAGCCTCCTTTGGCTGCCCACTCACTTAGGTTTCCTTTCCACCTTTCCATATTCAAGTCAAAGCCAAAAATGCCAAAAAATATAAAATTAATGTAAGTTCTCCAAGGCTTGAACCCATAACCATGCAATCACCAAATCAATATCAAACCATTTAACCAATTCATAGTTCATGCTAGAAATCACAATTCAATCATCATAATATACAAGAACATGTTTTCATAGATTTAAATAATAAAACAATAATACCAAAAGTTAGCATACATAGGACTCTAACCCAAGTCTTCTCACACAATCAAAGTACTCTCAACCACATGAGCTAGCACTTTGCCACGTCATACCAACCATAATTTAATGTCATAATTATTTTCCCTCCCGCATTTATTAATTATTTATTTATTTAGTTAATTAAATTCTACGAGTCTCACACCTATCAGATATAATACTTATTGGAACTCCATGTAACCTGACAATTTCTTTTATGTACAATTCAATCAATTTTTCCAATGAATACCTAATGTTAATGGGTAAGAAATGAACAGACTTTGTTAATCTATCCACGATAACCCATATGGAACCAAATTTCTGAATGGTTCGTGGGAGACCAACTACAAAATCCATTGCTATACTATCCCATTTCCATTCAGGTATATCTAAGGATTGTAGCATTCCTGCTGGCTTTTGATGTTCTATTTTAGCTTTGTGACAAACTAGACATTTTGCTACATATTGTGCCACTTCCTTTTTCATTTTGGGCCACCAAAACATTTTCTTGAGATCTTGATACATTTTTGTTGTGCCCGGGTGTATGCTTAATTTGCTTTTATGTGCTTCTTCTAGAATCACTTCCTTAATTTCCTTATTATTGGGTACACACATCCTATCCTTAAATCTCAAAGTTTCTATTTTATCTATGCCAAAATTCTCCCCATCCTTTTGTCCCATCAATTTCTTTCCAAGGTTTTGCATCTGATTGTAATCCGCTTTCCATTTATTCAAACTTTTGCATATAATTCATATATCGACGATTATTAAACGTATATTCATAATTTTATTTTATTATTAGTTTCAATAATATATACATAATTTATAGAATATTGAACTATCGTATAATTTGTTGTTAATGAATTATTACCTATCAGTACAATTTATTTTGTAAACTTATAGCTAGCAGATATTATAAGTACTATCGACATTTTTTTAATTTTAAATCATATGTTCAAAATTTATTATACTAGTCACAATACCTAAAAAAAAAATAATGTATCATAAACTTTTAGGTATTGATACACTGAAAATACTGGGGTACAAATTTTGAGATGTTACAGAATGTAGATAATATGATAAATAACTTTAAAAATTAAAAGAGAAGGGAAAAGGTAGTGTAAGGAAAGAGAGAGAGGTATATAAAAAATAAAAGAATAGAAAAAAAAGGAGAATGAGGGATAATAGGCCTTAATGTTCAAGGCTTTACAATTATGAAGACATAATGGATTATATAAGAGTTATTAACATGGCTGGCATAAAAACATCAATTACTACTTAGAATAATAAACTAATTTGGTTTTGAAAAAAAAATTCCAAAGTTTATTACAAATAATACAATTGATTATTAGCAAGAATTGATAAGTTTTTTGAGAGAAGATTACCGAAAAATACAACAATCTTTGATTTTGATATAACTGATGAATCTTTTGAGAGATGATTATTGGAGAGATAAAACATCAATGAGACATGAATTAAATCCACACATAAGGAATTAACATCACCTCCAATTCAAAATCTTAAGACAATGAGTTTGTGAGTCTTCATTCTTATATGATATTTAACTTTCTCATTTTTACTTAATATAAAACTTATACTCATTTTTGAATTTCCAACAAGAATAATTGTTTTACTCTACTTTAAAATTTACATAACAATCTTTTAGTTGTATACAACAATTAACAACATTTTATAAATTGTATCTTTGAAAATAAAGAGCAATACAGGACTCTCATTTCTATTTAAAAATGTTTAGTTTCTAATCGCTCAAAGACAAAGTTTGTGGAACAAGTTGCATAAAAAAAACTCAGTAAGAGCAATTATTCTTTCATAGAATAGAAATAGGTCACATTCGAGGTGATTTGATTATAATCTATGTGATAATTTGTTTTATTGGTTATCACATCTATGTTTGATGTGTCAGGTGTAGTAGGTTTTTGCACTTTAATTAAGTTTTTTAGAAAGTTCAAATTTTTGTGTAATATATGCTCCTAACAATATAAGATATATAACGAAGTTAAATCATCTCATATTAATTCAATTGTATATTCGAAAATAACAAAACTAGTTTAGCTCTATTTTTTTTCTCTATTTTTTTCTCTTATTCTTTACTTCTTTTACACATTAAAACTATTAATGTTGTAACTAAAATAATATTACATGATTTAAGAAAGATTTGATATAAAAAACACTTATGGAGCAATATCAAATTTCTATGCGAGACAAAACACCATAATGCAATGTACGATATTTGATAAACAAGACGAATCTAAAACTTTTGGTTTTCAATTGCATGGCGTATAAATTTTGGAATTATATCAAATTTCTATGGATCACAAAGCAACTTGTTTATAATATAATGTTCAAAATTTGGCGTCGTACTTTTCTGGGATTTGAACTTATTATTTCATTTGGATAGAAATAACCATAAACAAATCTATGTCTAAGTTCAAATAAGAATAGGAAGAAGAATATTCTAATTTCGTAGACAAATAAAAACAAAAAAATATTAAGGTGGTCTTTCCCTTGTCTAAAAAACAAAATTAAGGTCGTGATAATAAATTCGCTTAACGTTGGCATTGATTATGAACTAAGCATATTATATCCAATTTTATTGAAAATAGTCTCAAACTTGTAATAATAGTAACCAAATAATCAATAATTAATCATCTAGTGATTATTGACAACATCATGAATCAATGTCCTCAAAATATTTATTACTTCTTTGCATTAGAATTTATTAGCAATTAATGTCGTTTTTTAGTTGCTTTTTTCTGCATCGGCATCGTACTCTTTCCCTGGAAATAAAATTGTACTTTTATACTCTTAAAAATGTACCATATATATGCAGGGGTAGTGGATGTAATAATTTCTATTTAATTTTTAAACATTAATTCTGATTCCAAAAAATATTATTATTCCTCGAATACTTTAGCTTGTTGACGAAAGATGTAAAAGAAAAAAAAAATTGTTCACGATCTTTCTTTTTTAACTTTTAAAATGTGATAGTAATTCACTCTATGCTAATAACAGTTTTATCATATCAATAAATAATATGATATACTGAACTTTATCATTAAATCCTATATCTGATATTGCCGATAACAGGTTAATTTTTTTTTTTTTGCCAATAATTGAATGATATCTTAATAATGATCAAAACAATTTCATTAAAGTTTTAAGTTTAATTTATAAGAAAATTACTTATTTATCCAACTATGAAATGGGAGGGGTCAAACAAAAAATAATGAAAAGTAAAATTGTTTTGATTGAATGAAATAGACGGAAAATGAATGGAAAATGATATAGTTTTATTTATTTATTATTATTATTATAGGTAAAGAAATAAACAAAAAATCCGTAATGGTTGTAGGTGTATCTTTACTTGCATCATTTACTTTTTTTTTTATTCTTTCTCTCTCATTAATAAAACTATTCCAACCAAAATTTTCCTACTAAAGAAAAACATTAAAAATAAATCTCAACATATTTATGTAATTGAAAAATAATTACTTTTAATGGCCTACCAGACAATTCTATTTAAAGAAAATGAAAGTGGTACTTTCATAAATTCATTATAAAATTATTTATTTATTTTATTTAAAATAGTAAGTGACCCATAATGTAATAAATAAACTTATTTTTAAGGCGCATATTTTATTATAATGATTATGTTATTACATTCTTAAAAACAATAGTATATTTTGGCAAATTAAATTATTTATATTACTATACTTCCAACATGGTTTAGATGTAGCTAGATTTTTTTTTTGAAGTAAAATCTTTAATTTAAGATTTAGATGTAGTAAAAGAAAAACTATAATTAGAAAGAAGAATGACATTTAATAAAATTACCACCGAAAATGAGTCATTAAGAAAGTTAATAAATAAAATTAGACCTAAAATATGTTTATAATAGCAGCATCTCCATGAAATTGAAGTAAGGTCCATTGATGGATGGAAGGACCACCACATTGTATCCTCCATCTCCACCATTTTTGGCTTGAAAGAAGATGCTTTCTCAATCACCAATATTTCTACTATGTCCCACAAAACAGACCTATGTAATGTCAAGATCTTTTTTGTTTTTTATTTATGTTAGTTGGTGATGCAATTAATTGTTGTTATATATATGTATCTATTTATGAAAAAAAGTGTCCATTAAAAGTTAAAAATTAATTTTTTTTTGCAGTTATATTTCATTTTAGGAAAAAAAATCAATTTTCCTAAAAATGTTTAAGGTAAATATTTAAACTTTATTTTATTTACTTTCTGGGTATATTTTTTTACATTTTTGTCTATCATACTTTTATTTTATTTTATTAAAATTTTGTATTTGTTCGGTTCCCTTAATGAGAATCAAATTTTATTATCTATGATCTTTTTTTTCAATTTCTATTACTAATTAGCCATTTTAATCTTATTTATTTCTTCATTTAGTTCAAAGTAAATGAAAAACTTTAGGCTATATTTGGAAAGTAACTAAAATAATAGTTTAAAACTAAAAAGAATAGATATTAGCTTAAGATGAGATTTTTAAGTTAACTTTTTAATTAGAAGTCTTGGTAATATACGTGTTAGCGTAGATGATAAATATAGACTGAAAAAGAAAGATATATTTATGTAATACTTCAAATTTTTAAACTGTATTTTATTGATAAAAATGTAGAGGTATTTATAAATGTATATATTTTTATTAATTTTAAATTCATGTCGTTTTTATTTTATAAATAAAATTATTTCAATTACACATAATTTTATATAATGTATTTTACTATTGATATTTTATTATATCTTAAAATATTTTCGAATAAATTTGAAAAAAAACATTCACTTAATTATATGTCATATTTTCCTTATGTTAACAAAATATGATTAAAATTTTAGTATTTATTATTATCATTATCTTGAAGTATTCTGAGACAATAAAAAAAATACTATATATAAAGAGAGTAAATGCTTAAAATAAACAATATTATAATATAAAAATATCTAAAAATAATAAAAAATAAATAAATCTGTTCTCTAACATGTCACAATTTTATGTGATAAAAAGGTAAATTCATAAAATATTACCTTATGTGAAAAAAGATAAAAAATAATAAAAATATAAGTTTTGAATGAAAAAAATAAATAAATATATTTTTAGTCTTGAAAGTGAAATTTAAATTTGTCAATATCCTAAATCTTGATACAATTTGGTTATCAAATTTTAAAATTGTAAACAACTAACTACTAATATGAAATATAGTTTAAAATTTAAGAACTGTTTTAATTCTTAAAATTTGAGGATCAATATATTTTAAAGTTTAGGATACGAAAGAATTTGTTTATATCATAAACTTTAACACAGTTTAATTCTAAAACTTTAAAAATATAAATAACTCAAATAATATTAATATGATTCAATATAAAATGTAATTTAAAATTTAAGAACTATATTAATTTTTAAAATTTAAATATCTAAATACATCAAAGTTTAAGATATAAATAAATTCAAATTTAACATCAAAATTTAAAAATTAAAAACATATTTAACTCTAAAGAAAATGTACAATAAAATCATACCATCATCATGATTATACTTTAATAATAGGGTTAAATATGTTTTTGGTCCCTCAAGTTTTAGCAAAATTTGGAATTAGTTCCTCATCAAAACTTTTGACCAATTTAGTCCTTCATCTTTCAAAATGCATGAATGTAGTCCTTTTAACCAAATTTTGTTAAGTTTATCTGACGTTTCAAGCGCATTTCATGATAATATTTAAATTATTTACATTGTTTGACACATTTTTGCTTCAATATTAACTTAAATACTATCATGAAATGTGCTTGAAACGTCAAATAAATTTAACAAAATTTGGTTAAAAGGACTAAATTTACGTATTTTAAAAGATGAATGACTAAATTGGTATAAAGTTTTGATGAGGGACTAATTCCAAAATTCACTGAAACTTGAGGGACCAAAAACATATTTAACCCTTAATAATAAATAACGCAATCAAAGTTTTGATAAATGAACGAAAATAAAGGATTAGTTTTTCTTTTATCAAGACATAAAAATGGGAAGGCTTGGAATCCTTTCAAGTATTTCCTTTGTTTCAAAATTCCTTCTTAATAAAAAATTAACATTCAAAATTTCTAATATAATTTATGGATAAAAGAAAGCTTAGGCCTAATTTCTTGACAAGTAAAGTCTTTACACTCAATTATGAATCCAACTCCTTACACAATTATCAACATGCAATAAAGTCAGAAAATTACAATGAAATGCATATATTCTCTTCTTTTTACTTTATTCATAACACCCAAACTATTTGGTTATTATTAACTAGAACCCAATAAATTCCAACTATCCAATTGCAAATTTAAATTTCAAATTAATATAAAAAGGTGGCAGTCCCCAAAAAACAAAATGTAATGAAAAGGATGTAAAATTTTGGAAAGAAATTCATTTACAAAAGGTTGAAACTGAAATGCATCTTAAATCCATTCCTAAAAATAAATTATAAAATAAGAGAAAAGTAACAGTCCAAAAAAAAATCTAATCACCTGAAAAGATGTAAAATTTCGGAAAGAAATTCATTTACAGAATGTTGAAATTGAAACTCATCTTGAATCCATTCCTAAAATAATGGAAACAAATCTAAAAAATACCATAATCTATGTTTTGCACTAGTACTACAATTGAAACATAATAAATAAAATCGTTGAAAATAAATTTAAATATTATCGTTAAATTAATCTAACACCAAATCAAACATATATTCTTAAGAATAAGGTAATAGAATCAACCAACATAGTAACAAAGATCACAGTTTTTAATAAAACGTTCCCTTATGTAATATAAAAATATATCTTTCTTAGCGGATGACATGAAATACAGTCATAACGATCCAAAAACTGATTTACTTTGTTATTTTATTTTGAGTTAAATATGTTTTTCTTTTTTTAACTTTCATTAAAAATTAAAAATAGTTTTTTTTTAAATTTTATTTTAATTTAGTCTCTCAATATTAGAAATACGTGAATTTAGTCATTTTAACTAAATTTTGTTAAGTTTATTTATAGTTTTAAACACGTTTCATAATAGTATTTGAGTTGTTTGCATTTTTTGACACATCTTCGCTTCAATGTTAGTTAAGAAACGAGTCTGAAACATCAAAATAAACTCAACAAAATTTGATTAAAAAGATTAAATTCATATATTTTAAAAAATGAGAGACTAAATTAGTCTAAAATTTAAAAAAAAAACTAATTAAATTTAAAAAAAAATTAAGCGACCAAAAATATATTAAGCCTTTCATTTTTTTATGAAAAACTTTATGAAAGATAAGGAATCTGTTCCTCGCAGAGTGTCTGAGTTTTGTGGCAATGGTAGGGCAGTTTGCAGTTGCACAGTGGCCAAACGACAACAATTACGCGTTAAACATAAAACACAATTTGGATGGAGCATTCAATGCAATCCCTTTTGCCCCTACGCCACACAAATTCATTCATCACATTTACAATTATTACATATTACCATGTTTTGTTTAGTTTTTAGTTTTTAATTTTCATTAGCTGTGTCTGATATTGAAGAACAGTGATAGACATGTAGGAGATGAACATGAGGTTGATGTCCCATTGGTATTAGAAATTAGGATCCAATTTTAGGTGTGAGTGGGGTTGTGTGGTGCTCATCATTTCTAACCATTCTAAATACAACTTTTAGGTCCTTAGTTTTCATGTGCTGGTGGACTCCATATCCCACATGCATTTATGCTATATTCAATCTTCTTACACCAATCACCTCATCAACTTAACTTCACAATTTATTCACACTCCTATCATTCTTTTCTTATGCATATCTTTACCAATAACTTTTCAAGTTTTAACATTTAATCTTCGTATGCAGTAGGAATGAGATTTTCTTCCTTTTAAAGGTGCACAATCCTTATTTTACATGTGAACAAATGATATCAAATTTAATGTCTCAAACGAAAACATGAAGTTTCATGTCTCTGAAACAGTGAGTTGAAGGGTGAATGTTGATAAGGCATGACATACCTGAATGGATAATTACCATTTATTGTTTGTAAAGTGACACAAATAAGTCAAAATCATGGTTTTCTCAAATTTTGCCTTTCCCTCACACTAGGAAAAGAAACACAAATATGTGGTTCAGTGTGTGTATTCCGTTTTCACTTTGTCTTTTTGACGTTGAAATTTACGTCTAATAGAACCAATTAGTGCATCCATCGCTTTTTCTTTCCTTCTTAAAGTCATTGTCTCAGTGTGTACACAATCACAAATCAAAACAACATTTTTTCTTCACAAATATGCAATTATTGCATTCCCCTTTGTTTTTCCAACCATTTTTCCTTTTCAAAATATGTCTCAGATGCCAAAATTCCACTACTTAATATGTCTTTCATTCTCTTACTTTTTACAAAATTCCAATCTTATATAACAATAACCTTATAAGTCATACGTCATGTTAACTTCGGATGTTTAAACCATTGTTTTTGTTTTCCTTCGTTATATAATATGGAAATTACTAATTCATTTGCATTCTCATCGAAGAAATTATTCTTTTTCTAAATACCTAATACCTGAACAAATAAATTTTATTTAAATAAATTTTTTATCTTATTATATATTTTAAAAAAATTAAATACGTAATCAGTCAACTATTCTAGTTTAAGTATTTTCTCTATTCATATACTTCTCTTTTAAGTTGTTTCGTGTCTCAAATAATTTTGAGTGCTAACCAATTATTAAGTTTATTTTATTATTTATATGATTACTAAACGTAATGATCTAAGGGACACCAAACATATAGATTGTTACGACAAAAATATTAAAGAATAAAAGAAAAATAAAAAAAAATTCAATCATAATAAATAAATAAAATAATTTATTGAAAGGCTTATATAAAAACATTGAACTTATTATGTCTACAACTTAAAAAACGATTGATTAAATATTCAAAATCAAATTTGAGAACATGAAGCTTAACCGTTTTCTTTAAAACATGTTATCTTTCCGCTTATGTTTCGTCTCTAAAGTCCATAAGAAAACAACATTTATATTATTATTGTTACGTATTTCGGAACTCAAAATGAAAAATCAGAGGGTAAAAGTGGAATTTTGAAGTGTATGGAGGTTCAGAAAGAAATTATGGAGGTACAAGAAGAAGCGGCTCCATTTGACATTTAGGCCCACTAAGGTTAGGTCTATGTGTTTTCAATCACTTTTGAGGGTTTATCTTACTGTACGTCTTTCAGCCTTCACCCCCCTATTCATTAAAATTTTAGTTTTCTTTTTATTTTTTGCTTAACATGTCTAGAATAGTGAAGTATGCTAATTCCAGAAGATATTTCACTTTAATTCTAAATACATCATTTGAATTGTGTTCTATTTTTAAGATTTTTTTAATAAATACATTTTAAACTAATTTTTAAAAATACATTTTTTTCAGAATATTATACAATTCTTATTTTACATAATTCTAAAAATGTGTATTTTAATTTTGTTTACCATCTCTCCAAAATGTTCATTCTAAAATTTATTGGATATCACTATACAATACATAATATAAAATGTTTTTTACTTTAATAGTTATGTCAACATTAAAAATGTTTTTTACATAATATACACTCTCTCTTAATTCAGTTTCTCAACATAAAAAATTTAAATCTTTTGCTCCTATTTGATTGGGTGAAAATATTACAACTTGATCAAGAGTGTTAAAGTATATTATCACCTCGAGTTTTCCTTCATTTGCTATATCTCTCAAATAGTAAAATTTTGTGTCAACATAATTTCTTTTACCATGAATTACAATGTTTTTTGAAAAGTTTATTTTAAATTTAGTATAAATGAAAAACTTCATTCCTACGTGATGCTTTAGTTTCATTTCAATCAACAATTCATCTAGCCATGCAACTTGACATGCACACACGTAAGGTGTTCCTTCTTTGAGCTCTATGAGATTTTAGAAAGAACATAAAATTTGTAGTGCTCTTTGCAATTTTCCTTATCACCTCCCCAATTTGCATTTGTGGCCCAATAACTTCAATTTTTTGAGTTGAAGTGTTATTCTATAACCATTTGCCATAGTGCCTTTAATATATCTGAGAACCTATATGATATAGTTAGTAGATAAGAAACCTAAGAATTCTGCATATATCTCAATATAGCTCCTAAAACAAATTTTATATCAAGTTGTGCATGACAAAGATATTGTAAAGAATTTATAATTTTATTATACTTAGTTTCATCATCCTACTCCTCAATTCCTTCTTTCTCTAGCATTAAACCAACCTCAGACAAACTAGTTGTTGAATTAAAATTAATCATATTGAATCTCTTTAACACACCAATTGCACATCTCCTTTGGTGCATCATTATTCACACACTCCAAATTCACAAGTGCACTTTAAAAATTCAAGCTACAACATAAACACATCAATTCTTAGATTCTAGGTTCTTGGTGCTTGTTTGAGCCTATAAATGGTTTCTTTATTTTGAACATATTGGCTTTCTATACTTCAAGCTCAAATCTAGGAGCTTATGACACATATATTTCTTCTTTTTTAGGACCATTTAGGAAGGCAAACTTTACATCAAGTTGACGAATGATCCATCCTTTCAAATTTGAAATAACAACCATAATTCTTATTGTTTTAATTTGAGCCATTAGCGCAAATTTTTTTTTTTTATAATCCACTTTAGGTATCCTCGTACTACAAGCCTTGTCTTGTATCCCATTACTCTTTTTGTAAGATCAATTTTGATCCTAAAGACCCATCACGGAGTGATTAGTTTATTGGCTTTTGGTAGAGACATTAATTCCCGCACTTGATTCTTCTCAATGGTTTAAGTCTCTTCCTTCACAACTTTAACCCATATACTATTTGTAATGGTTTCTTCAAAAGTGACTAGTTCAATTTATGAGAATAGAGAAAAATAAGTAAAATTGTCATCTTCATCTACATTTGCATATGATGTCATCTCAAAACCTCTAAAATTTTTAGTAATATTATTATTCCTCTTAGATTTTCTTAAAGTTGTAGTAGATGTACTTTCTACTCTACTTGATTCAACATTTTGTTCTTCATTAGTCTCAACCTGTTCAAACTCAATAACAACCCATTTATACTCTTCATCTACGTTTGATGTCAAACTCCTTTCATCAGACTCATCAAGCAAAACATCTCTACTCACTATAATTTTCTTGTTGATGTGATTGAACAACTTGTAACCACCAATTTGATGATATCATTGTAGTATCATCTACTCTTGTCTATCGTCTAGTTTCTTTTTTAATTGATCGGGCACATGTTTGTAGCATATTGATCCAAACACTCTCGATGACTCCTAATTGGCTTATTGTTGGACCAAACTTCTTTTGGCATAACTCCTTCTAATATCTTAGATGATCATCTTTTTAAAATATAGATAATAATTGACACTGGCTCACCACACAAGTATTTTGAGTTGTCCTTAGTCTCCAACATATTTCGTATCATGCTTATAATAAATAGATTCTTCTTTCTACAATACCATCATATTGTAGTATGTATGGAGAAGTTACTTGATGCTCCATTCCTTCTCTTTTACAAAGTTCTTAAACATTTCTAAATGTACATCCACCTTTTCCATTTGTTTTTAGAACTTTGATTATCTTGCCACCACTCATGATTTTAAGTTTCTTAAAGACTTCTAACATACACTCTTTCTTTTGATAAGGTAAATCTCCAATTTCCTTGAAAAATCATCAACGAATGAAACAATACTCATTTGGATACACCACTTGTAACTTCTCTTTTGTTTTTAATGAAATGTATCGATAAAATTAATTTCTTGACTGCTTGGTCTGCACACATTCTTTACATACTTCTTTGGTGTGGAGAAATATGAAGGAAACCTTGTATCATGTTTCTAGTCTTCAAGTTTTGTATACCTAAAAAATTCAAATACCAAAAATAGTAAATTCATTCCTCTTTATTTATCATATTTGCAAAACATTTATGACCTACTACACTGATTTCAACCTTGGAAATTTGATTCTTCATTAAAGGTGATTTCAAAATTAAAGGTTGTTATTTATCATACAGTTGAAGCATTTTAACTTCTAATCTTGAATTGTGTCCTTTCTCTGTTGTATTTTATATAATTTTATTATATAAAATTATTATTCTCTATTTTGTTATTGTTATGGATTAACATTAATAAATAAATTATATTATTTATTAGTATCAATTATATTGCACAATTGTTATTAATATGTGGATAATACATATTGGGTTTCTAATGAATGATATATTATGGGTTGGATTGTTCAAGTGAACGATTTGTGATGAACTTGATTGTTCAGAAACCTGTTGAGAGGTCCCTGGTCTCTGCTGGTAAGGATATAAAATTGATATCCCATTGATTAGTTTTAATATATAGAGAAATAGGACAATAGATATGTGCTTCTAAAAATTCAATCTTTTGGGCATACCTACTGGGAAGAGAGCAATATTGTCCTACACACAAACAATGTTAATCTTTTATTGATTTTGTTTGGAAGATTAGGTACCACTCTTCCATCTACATTACTCTTAATTAGTGATCAGGTACGTTTCCGAATTTTGTTATTTTGGATGTTGGGAACTGCACTTTATATTTTGGGAATAATTTATTGTGTGACAATATTTGATGCTCTTTATGATCTGTCTATGTAGATCATAAGCTAACATTCTCAAGTAATTGAGCACTACTTAATCAATTACTTTTCATTTATGGAACAAATAGAACATCTGTAATAGATGTTTGGCCATCATTCTTCATTTTAATGACTATCTTTCCATAAGAGCACAACCATTAATAAAATTCACATCGCCTTTAATTGATGCATCAAGACCTGTGATTCAGTATTTTCTTCCTATAGTATGTTGAACATATTGTATCAAGATACCAACAATTTTCTTGAAGTTCTTTTACTTGGCTACTTATCACCATTAACAACACCTGTTTAGAGTCATCATTGCGTTTTTCTTGAGCCATTTGGAATTCATCTCTTCTTGGATTTGGTTTTCAATAATTCTTAGCAATATGACTCATTTTGTTACAATTATAACACTTTAACCTTTTAATAAAAATGTGTCCCTTCCTTTGCTAAAAATCATCTCCCTTCCTGTTGTTATCTTCCTTCCTTTTTTTTTGTTCATTTCTTGCCCCCACTTTTCTTTGTTCTGATATTCTTCTTGAAAGTTTGTTAAGCTTGAAAAGCTTGCTCATTTTTCTATTCTTCTCCACTTTTAACCATCCTTAGCGTATGTATCTATAAAGAACCATAAAGCTCTTCAAGACTTAATTCTTCAAGAGTCTTTGATTTTTTATAGCCACAACTATTTGATCAAACTTCACATCTAGGGATCCCAATACTTTTTCAATCACTTACAACTCAACCATTTTCTCTCTATGACCCTTCATTGTATTTATCGCCATCTGAACACAAGTAATATACTTAGTCGTTGTCTTGTTACTCTCCATTGACAAAAGTTCATATATGAAGCTTCACTTTCTTGGTCTTCATGGAATCTCCATGAACCATTTCAAGAATCTCCAAGAACTCCTTTGATGATTCAATTTGCACAATCCTCTAAAATTTTGATGCATCAATAATCTGATTCAAGATAAAATATGCCTTGCAATCTTTCTTTTCAATCTCATTATCTATGAGTTGTTAAGCTTCCATTCATCTTGTACCTACACATTTATTCTTCTTCAACAAGACCCTATACTAGTTGAAATCTCATAACAAGTCATATTTGTACTTTCCAGTTGTCATAGATAATCATTATGTTGAGAATCAACACACACACACACACACACACACACATATATATATATATATATGTATGTATATATATATATAATATATACATACATATATATATATACACACATATATATATATATATACACACACATATATACACACACACACACACACACACACACACACACACACACACATATATATATATATATATATATATATATATATATATAGAGAGAGAGAGAGAGAGAGAGAATATATTTGTGAAAAATACACAACATCTTCTTCATAATAGTTTGATAGCAAATGTCTCCCAAGATGTGAATCTGATGCATTGTACATTTATAGAGAAAATTGAAATTGAGTAAAACTAAATTACAACTCAACATGAGTTATGTTAATAAAAATACATAAATGCTTTTATATGGTGGAAGGATTTGAGGACAATGTATGGGGAAGAAAGCTAGAAAGTTTGGTTTGAAGAAAAAACTGCAAGGGAACTTCAAAAATGAGAAACTAGTAAAATTTTGATATGACATATGGGTGAAACAAGAACAATGCCTATTATGTGTCGACTTTAACAAAAAAAAAAATTAGCTATTGTTAATGAAATGAGATTTTGGGATGAAGGATGTTGGAAATGGCAGTTTAAGTGGAGAAGAGAAATGTTTGTACGAGAGAAGGAAAATTTATGAAAGTTGGAAAATATCATGAGTAAGTTGATTATTAAGTTAGAAAATCAAAATATATGGAAATTGAAAAAGGGCATTAATGAAAAAATAATATGTGAAATCTACTTATAAGATATTGCAAGAGGAACAACCTATTAATCAATATATTAAAACATATAAAGTGTTATTGGAAGTTAAAATACCATTAAGGATAAGTTTTTTCACTTAAAGGATGTTCGTAAATAGACTTCCAACTAGGGATCAACTATTCAAAAGAACAATCTTACAAGTAGGTGATAGTACACTTCTTCCAAAATTTGTGGAAGAACACTTTTGGCAGCACAAGTAAGGTATAACATATTTAATGAAGATGCATGGAATTTACTGTGGTATGCTATAATCAACTAATATATTTGAAACTAAGGAACAATAATGCATTTAAAGGAAACATTTTATGGGCAAGAAGTTATCCAACATATTAAGTTGTGCTTATGGAAATGGTTTAAAGTGGTAATGAAGGACAAATGTCCCTTATTTATTTTGTTGTATGTTAACATTTAATATCGCATGAGAAACATTCTTGGTTGATCAGTAAAGGTTTCCAAGTGAAAAATAATTAGGAACTTGTAACTATTAAGGTGAAGAAGCCTTGTGGGTATCTTGTAGGAAGTAAAAATTTCAAAAGAAGCCATTATATTTGTATTTTAATTTTTGTAAATTTGTATAAGTATGTGTAGATATGTTCATGCAAAAAGGAAGTTTGGGTGTGGAGAAAGAGGTATAGTTTTGTTTATAAAATAGGTAAATGATTAGTTTTTATTGGTTATAAGGTTCTATATTGTATTATCTATTTTTGGCTCATAATGATCTTGGTTATTTTACTTTTAGGTTTATATTCTAAACATAATGTAATGGCTTAATTGCTATTTTGGTCCTAATATTTGTATTTGGTTCAATCAAGTCCCATTATGGGCTAAATTGATTCAATGTGATGCCTTTCGTTAAATTTGCGTTAACACCGTTTAGAAGGTAATCACGTGTCAGTTGAATGAAGGGTGATTTGAGTGATGGGTTAAAACTGAGTCAAAAAAATGGGTCAAAATATCATTATCCAAAACTTAATTAGTGATTTGGTCCCTATATTTTTCTTCTGACTCAATTGAGTCTCTATATTTTTTACAAAGAGACAATGTGGTCCCTTTTCCGTCCATAGATCTTGGGACAAATCCAAAAACCACAAGTGAGTTCATGTGTCCATCTTCGGTGACATAATACACAAAAATGAAGATCTTGGATTTGTGATCTTAGATATAAGGGGAAGTCGACTGTAAATTTGAAGGAGGCGATCTTTGGTGGGATTGTGTCGCCAAAGAAGGGTTACAGACAGTGGCGATCCTTTTAAGGGACCGGGGGGAGCCGACTCCTCCAATTTTTTTTTTAATTTGTGTAAGGGAAGAGTAGTATTATGAATCCAATAATTTAGAAGTTATTAATTTTCTTAAAATATTGAGTTTTGGTTTTGAGATTTAGTTTGGGGTATTCATAATTTTTTCTTTTCTAGATAGGTAAGAGGTGACAAATTTATATTAGAAAAATTATGATAAAGAATAAAAATATTGATTTTTCTTTTCAAGAGGAAGACTTGTGATGAAGATGAAAAAAATGTATCTACGTCAACCAAACTTGAGAAAATTCATGAGAATCCAAGAATTGAAGAAAATGAAATAAACTCTATAAAATTCTTAGAGTTACATATATTGAATTTGAAAAAATTTTAGAACATGATTCGGAGATACATCCTCAAATTTGGCAATACCCACCTAATTAAATTGACGATGTACGAATGACTTATATAAAATGGGGTCCATATCATGACTCTTCCCGTTTCTATAGCTACAATTAAAAGATATTTTTCTACAATGAAAATAATCAAGTACAGGTTGAGAAATAAGATGAAGGCTAAATTTTTATGATAATTTGTATTGTAAGGGATATTGCAACAAACTTTAATACTAATTCAATTATTGAATATTTTAAGTCATTGAAATAGCATAGAGCAACACTATGACTAAAGGTGATTTTTTCTTTTTTTAATATATTATTGTTGATGATAAACTTTATGTTTCACTTTCTCATATATTATTGTCATATTTTGTTGGATTCTACTATCATGTGTGTTTTTTTTAGTAGAAAAATGATGAGAGGAAATAAAACCCTTTTTTTTAATTAAAAAAATAAATTATAAATAAAAAATATAACTTGACCCCCTGAATTTTTGTCCAAGTTCACCACTGGGTACAGAGGCAGAAAAGAATTTGGACTCACATGATCACATCCTAACAATGTTAAAAATAATTTCACGAAAAAGGCCCAATTATCTCTATTTAAACAATATAGGAATTGAATTTAGTAAACAAATATAAAAATCAAATCAATAATAGCTAAACTTTTTATTAGAGTAACACAATTATTTTCCAAATTGCATTAATGTCAATTTAATGAAATATATCACATTGAATCAATTTAAAATATAACAAACTGATTGAACAAAAAATAAATATTGAAAAAAATAAATCAAATCAAAATGTAGGAATAAAATAGTAATTAAACCTAATATAATTTTTTTTTATATAAGTTGTTGTTAAAAGGATTTAGTATATTTTTATATCATTCCTATTAATATACATTGTTCTAAAGAGAACGCTTCGTGTAAAGTTAGAAGACCAGAAAAGAAAAACTAACCTATTAGCTAAAGTTTATTAAATGGTTTTTTTAAATTCAACTAATGGAATCCATTGGTAGATTGGATTTTAATTTTTATTTATTGTTTGAAATATGTAAACAATAAAGTAATATATTTGGATAACATTTTATAAAACATATATAATAATAAAATTTTAATATATTTTAAAATCAATGTATTTTAAAATTAAAAAACAGCATAAAAACATCTCCTAACTATGTTATCTTGTTTAGTTGATACTTGAAATATTTTTAATTTTTTTTCCTTAACTGTTTCGTTATTACAATAATTTATACAGTTTTCATCATAGATGATATATCATGTCAATATAAATAAAAAATAATAATAAATATAAAACCCAACCTTTTATTAAGATCTAAAATTTATTCAAGGTTATTTTTATAATAATGTTACTTATTTATTTGAATTGTGATAAATTCGTAATCACGAAAGATCGACCATAGCCAATTAATATTTTATTATTTAACCACAATATTTCATTTAAATTATTCACACTAAATAGATTACATGCCTAGAGCAAACTTGCTTATTACTATCGACAACAATCTTTGGAGAAAAAACCCAAGAAATTCAATTCATATGAAACTTCTGTAAATATAATTAACATAATTATAATATATTAAGATTTAAAACACGCTATCATTAGTATAATCTTAATTAAACTGTGTGTCAAATCATGCTTTACAAAATTTCTCACCCATTTCACATACTAGAGAGACAATCTATTTCAAAGACATATGTTGTATTAAAATAGAGAGAGTTTACTCAATTTTCAAAAGTATACTTAATTTGGTCTCAACCATAGATGCAAAAGTGTTGATTAATTTATTGTTAATGTTAAATATTATGAAATTAATTTATTCATTTTGTACGATTAGACGGCCTTTGTTTAATATATATATATATATA
>Ga0214543_1004913_pt1 | contig 25063 bp, 10 predicted proteins | sample CNSS2metaG_FD_160094 | JGI IMG/M metagenome (GOLD analysis project Ga0214543, IMG submission 160094) | Root nodule microbial communities from cowpea collected in UCLA plant growth center, Los Angeles, California, USA - CNSS2 | ecosystem: Host-associated > Plants > Roots > Nodule | place: USA... | reverse complement strand
TCGCTATTATGTTTTTTTTTTTTATATATATATATATATATATATATATATATATATATATATATATATATATATATATATATTTGTTGTATATGTGTATGCCATTTTATATGTATTATTTGTTAAAGTCACCCTATCTGCTTGTGTTTGGCAATGATCGTGTGCACGATACACGTGAGCAGAGGATGTTGATGCAGGTGGTGCCAGTGATGCTTAGATACGGAGCGGGGGATAACATGGGAGACTTTATGTTATTTATATTTTGGAAATAAAGTGTAAAATTTTATGAGACTGTTTTGGATTATTCAACTTTTGTAATCATGGATTTTGGTTTTATCTATTGAATTTATAAAAGTTTAAATTTTCCGCGCTTTTGGGAAATAAGGTTTATTCATAAATGCGACGTCTTTATGAATTTATTTATTTTATTTATTTTAAATCCATAATATCATGACGGGATGTTACATACGCAAATTACAAGACTTCAACAACTAAACTACTAAAATCTTAAGTCATCAATGTATCTGTTGAATCCAAGCATTTTTTAAGTCTTCAACATTTTTCCATGAATCATTATTAAATCTTCCATACTTCTTCATAAGTCATCATTATCAAAACTCTTTATTGAAGTAAGATATGCATCTTCTTCTTTTGTCAACAGATTCAAAGTTAACCTAATTTGCCTATCTCTACAAGTGTTAGATGTAATCTTAGAAATGGATTAGTTATCTTCCAATCACATTTCTATTGGTTGCAGCCAGAAGAATATGAGGTTTCTCAAAGATGCAGAGTTGCATATGTTGTCAACTCAACGAGTTTGTAGTGAGTTAAAGGGAGGAGCCCAATGTTTGGTGATACTCTTGTATATGGAGACATGAGATAGAGATCATAGGAAATTTATGCATGTGGTGAAGGAGTTCATGGATGTGTTTCAAAAGAAGATACATGGATTATCTCATGCAAGAGAAGTAGAGTTTTCTATTGATCTAATGCATGGAATTGGACTAGTATCAATAACTTCATATAGAATAAATCTAGTAGAGTTTGTAGCTTACGAATAACTCAACAAGCTCACTATTAAAAACAAGTATCCTTTACAAAAAGATAGATGTTTTGCTAGAATAACTACATGGCACTGTAGTGTTTTCAAAGATTGATTTGAGATCTAGCTACCATTAAGTCTTGGTGAAGGTTTGAGATGGGCAAAAAATGTAACATCCCAAAAACTGGATAACCTCAAATTAATAAAACATCACATACATGAATATTTAGAGAGTACGGAGTTTAGGGTATAAAGGTATACAATACGTCAGATATACCCAGATTACATGAAAAGGGCTCTACACGGCCCAAACAAAAATACACTGGAAAAACAAATAATTATACTAGGTATTGTTCAGACAAGAGAATCATAACTAATAAAATCCTTCAGAGATGGGCTCCACAGTGGGCCCAAATCCATCCAATCCATCAAGCCGCAGCATTCCTATTATCATTACCATTGCCAGGGCTTCTCACATCTGCTCACATCAACAAGGTTGATGATCATCGCAAAGGAAGAGACCACACATAACACACAAGCAAGCGAAAGGGTAAGCCAGCAAAGAAGCCATCATATCATACACTCAACATACAATTTCATATTCAAACATACATAGCAGACATCCACATATAAGGTACCAATCCATATATAACACTAAGACTTGACTATCCGGATACGCTTAATGAGGCACCACCACGTGGCAGTGAAATTATGTCCTAGCAGTGAGGCGTCACCGCGAGGCCTTCGCGGAATTACACCCTTACAAGAGGCACCACTATGTGGCCTTCGTGGAATTACGTCTTGGCCGTGAGGCACCACCACGTTACCCTCGTGGAGTTACGTCCTAATCTCGAGGCACCACCGTGAACCCTCACCTCGAGGTTCATGAAATTAGGTCCTATTGCTGAGGTACCACCGGGGACTCCTCCTAGAAGGGCCCACGGAATTACGTCCGTAAGATGAGGCACCACCACGAGCCCCGCTACAAGGGTCATGGAATTATGTCCTACACAACCCTTACTCATACATTATCAAACAATCATGAAGTCCCTATGCATACCCTTAACATGTCATTTAGTATGAGTGATCAACCATCAAATACATCTCATGCCAAGCTCATTTCCAATTCATTTGTTCTCACCCATAACATACATAGTACATGCATATCCACCCCTTTTATATATAATAAGTCAATGAACCAGCCAATCAAACAACCATCAACATTCATGAAACAAAGCATAGCAAAAACCCAAAAGAGGTCTCGCTCAAGCTGGAGTCCTTGCTCAGGCGAGAAGAGTGCTCTCGCTCAAGCAGCAGACTCTCGCTTAGGCGAGACTGCAATAGTGGCTCTTGGATAATTTCGCGAGCTCTCGCTTAGGCGAGGCCGTCTCGCCTGAGCAAGACAGTTCGTCGCTCAAAACACAGCTCCTCGCCTGGGCGAGCGCTCGAGCAGAAAAACTGGGCGAGTTCCTGTTATTCTCGCTTGGGCGAGATGAGCTCGCCTGGGCGAGTATATCAGTACTCACCACTGTACCACGCCTGTTCAATCAGGGACTCGCTCACAACAACACCCAAAGCATTTTCACACCATCAGAGACAACATACTATCACCAAAACATGAAACATGACCAAAGCACACCAAACAGTGAATCAAAAGCGTGAAGTCTAGCTTCCCTTACCTAGAATGAGCTAGCAAATTACTTTGACACCTAAGCCCACCACTGCAATAGCTCCACGACTAGATTGAAGAGCTGGAGATAATGGCACAGAAGGAAGATTGGGTTTACTACAGTGAATCCCAACATAGAACACGAAAATAACCTAGAAAGGGTTTAAGGTTATGGAACAAACTTACGTGCAGGAGTAACGGGGTTGAACTAACTCGAACGGGACGGAGGAGCAAACCCTAGCAGAGACGGCAACAGCAGCTCAAGGAATGCGGAAATTTGTTTTATGCAAATGAGCACAAGGATTAGGGTTTGGGCAGATTTAGGTTTGTTTTCCCCACTCTGGGCCAGCCCTAAAGCCCAATGGTTAGGGGCAGCCTTAAGAAAGAAGGGCAGCACGAAAAGTGGGCCTTACAAAAAATGGCCTTTCGATGGACAATACAACTATGAGATGTCGTTCGAGATGACCAATGCTCATGTCATTTTCATAGATTACATGAATAGGATATTTAGGCTTTTCTTAGATAAGTTTGTTGTTGTCTGCATGAAGGACATCCTTATCTTCTCCAAAATCTTAGAGGACCATGTAGAACATTCAAGAAAAGTGTTGAGTTTTCTAAGAAAAAAGTAGTTATATACCAAACTATCCAAATGTTAGTTTTTCTTGATTGACGTAGAATTCGTAGGACATGTCATCTCAGTCCAAGAGATTTCAATAGATTTCGCAAAGGTAGAGGCAGTGCTTAAGTGGGAGTGTCTGATAAGTGTCTAATTTTAGTATAATTGCATATCATTTAGACACTTATATTGCATGATTTTGATATAAATCTTAGTAAACCAAATTATTTTTACCTTCAATTACAAAATGAGGAGTAGAAAAGTTATAAAAAGTGGAAATTAATATGATTGTGTTGTTTTTGTAAGTAAAATGAAGGAGATTGTGACTGATGCGACTGAGTGGTAGAAATGGCCTGAGCACCACTACCCTACTCTTTACTTGGAATTGGAAGTAGTGATGTTTGTCTTGAAGATATGAAGACACTATCTTTATGGTGCAAAATTTCATATTTTTTTGTGAGCATAAAAGAGTGAAATACCTATTTGATCGGAAGGAGATATTATTAAACAAATTTGATTAAATGTTTTCAATAAATTATTCTACTATTTAAATTATATAATTATGATATTGTATTTACTTTTCATTTGTTATTTAAATGGAAATAATAAATTGTAGGTTGTGTCTACTTATAAAACATAAAAGTAGTAAGTAGTCAATTAGTTAATACAAAATTAGTAGTTACAAATTTGAATTTAAATATATAATTATATTAAGTACTCAAAATGAGAATTTTATCATCCATAATTGATCCTATCTGATTTAAGTAAATATGTTTTTGTTGGACTAATGGCTTCTAGTTTGGAAATAAGAAAAACCAGTGACTCGTAAACAGACAAAAATTCAAAAACTTATTTTTATTCTTAGTTTAACCAACTAATTAACGTAAATGTGAGTTATAACTTTAGAAATTAAATTCACAACTCACTCTAAGAAAACACAAATTTCTTCCTAGTACAACAAAAACATAAACACAGTCAAGCTTTTTTGGTAAAATAAGTTCAATATATATACATGAATCCGACGATATTGCTACTTGACACTACCAATCTAAAAAGGTCGACCATTTCGAATGAAAACAAAAACATCTATATATGAACATAATATTAAAAAATAAAAAATAAATATTAGAAATGAAAAGTATTTGGCCATTCATGCACTGCAAAATAAAATTTCAATATTTGACGTCCACTTATTTAGATACTCATTTTTCAGTGCTTTCTTCAGCTTTCTGTTCACTAATTATTACCAACCAGTATCTGAATCTACTCAGCATAGTCTATTCATCACGTAAATTTCTCAAAGTGAAATCAATCAATTAATTATTAACCCCTCGAAGCCAAAATGGTCATAATGAAAAACCTGTTTAACAAAACCACTTAACCTCATTGTAAAATTACTTCTATTTATACAATTAATTCCTCAAACACTACCTGTAATATATAATAATATTCTTATTATTATTTCTAAATTATTATTGTTATTATTTGAGGGAGTCGAAGTTTACTGTATGTATGAAAAAGGTTTATTTGCAAGGGGTTAATCTCCAAGTACTATGACTAAAAATATAATGTTTGTAAATTGAAATTGGGGGGGCAGGTGGAATAATTGCAAAAGTCTAAAGATCACGTTTTTGTAAATAAAACCTTTTATTAATACTAGAAATTGACATTAATGGAATAAGTAATAAATCAAGTGGAGAAAATTTAGGTTTATCCATGTGATAAGAGGAAATATTAATATTGTTTTTCAGGGTTAACACATGGGACTATAATTTAAAAGGGAATATCCCACAAGTAACCAAACCTAACACGCAAAATATTAAGAGAGATGTAGGCTAAATTGAAAGTTTTGATTGTATTCGTTGGGTTGATTTTAAGAACATTTGATTTCTTGTGCTTTTGGAATAAAGTATAGTGTGTGCAAAGAGTGGTGAGATGGAAAAGGGAAAGTTAAAAAGAGGGTATACAAAACAAGGTAACCCTGCAAAATGTTCTAGGGGTGAATGATTTTTTGTGCACTTTTTCAAAGACAATCTTTAATGTTGTGACTTTCCATACCTTATTCATTACTTGAGTTGTTTAAAAAAAAATGAGATATGTGGTTTAACTATTTATTTTTATAAGAAAAAGCATTTTTTTTTTAGGTTGAGAACTGGTAAAAGTAATTTAAAATAATTAAGTCAAATTTTCATTTTAAAAATCTTAATATTAGAATCACGTTTTTATAAAAACAATTATGGGTTAAATATATCTTTAATTTTTAAATTTCGACACGAAATTAAAATTTGTCATTATTTAAATTTTAATATATTTTATTTTCCAAACTTTAAAAATAAATTAATATAATATTTTTAACCTAACGATGTTAAAAACTTTTTTTTTACGTGTTAAACGGTATTTTAGGTTGACATTTAACTTATAACTTGATAAATTGTGTAAACAATTCAAATGTCCACATGGAATATCATTCAACACTTAAAAACCAAAAAGTTACCGTTATTGAGTTAAAAAAATACTATATTCATTCATTTTTTAAAGTTTGAGGACTAAAATATAACCAAAATTTTAAATATGGATGAATTCAAATTTTAAATCCAATTTTAAGGAGTACAAATATATTTAACCCAAAAATCATCATACAAATTTAAGATAAATAGTTTATTTAGTCAAATAAATATATTTTTTAAGATTTTAAAAAATTATGACATTGTACAAATTTAATATAAACACCTTATTCAACCAAATGTATTTATTGTAGACGGGACATATTATTTAATTAAATATCTCTTAATGTGAAAAATAGGAGATAACATTGGAAGGAAACACTGAATTGTGTTTTTGAAAATTTTATAGTTTTTCAGATGTATGGGTTAAAGATTTTCAATCAAATGATACAATTATTTGGGTAAGATGAGTTTTAATTATTTATTTTTGTCTTAGTTATTTTAACAAATATAACATGTAAGTTAATAGATTTTACTTCCAAATTATTAATACATTTGCAACCTTCGTGACCATTTTATAATCGTTCGGACTTGGGGCCTATGTACAGTATGTATTAGTAAAGTAAGGAACCAGAATGGTCAAGTTGGAAGGTTAACCGAACGGTCTAGTGGGATCAAGCTTGCTCCATTAAGACCATCACTATAGTAAGCGAACGGTCTAGCGGGATCAAACAGACTCTACTAAGACCATCACCATAGTAATCGAACGATCTAGTGGGATTAAACATGATTCATTAAGACCTCCACTATGGTAGTCGAATGACGAGGTTAGCCCAATTAAACTAACTAATCAAGGAAGGAAGTATATTAAGCAAGACAATAAACATGATTAGGAAGGATGAAGTGGAAGAATATTATAAATAGAGGTCAAAATGGTTGTTGGTACTAGAGATGTCAACGGAGCGGGTAGGGTATGGGTAGTAGCTCTTAAGTATCCTACCTGCTAGATAAATATGTGTCCCGTACCCATATCCATATCTGTCGGGTATCCGCATAATTTTTAATATCCACATGTATCCGCGGGTATTGACAAAAAAAAATATTTAACAACATATTTTAATCGTAAATTCAAATAAAATACAATACATAACATTCATAAATTTTAAACAAAGTCCAAATAACCTATTTAAATAGTGTTAAATGACAATTTACAAAGAAATAATTTTTTTTTAAAACTAATTGATAAAAAAATAGCTCATTCAAAATTAATATGTTAATACTTTAATCAAGTTATTTTCATTTTTTTTATTTAAATTAGTATAACGGTTACGAGTATCCACGGGTACGGATACTATGATACATAGAGTTGTCAAAATGGGTTAGAACCCGCGAGCCAACTCGACTCACCACAGGTTCGGGTCGAGTTGGGTTGAAATATTTTTACAAATTTTTAGGCTCACCCAGGTTGAACCCATGGTGAGACGGATTGGCTCACCAACCTGCAAATAAATGGTCCCATAATATTTTTTATTAAGTTGGGTTTTGCATAGATAATTTGTATTTTTGTGATTTTAGTTTGTATTTAGATTGTATTACAATTTATTTAGATTTTAATTAGAATTATAATTTAGTTTTGACTGAAAAAAAGTAAAATTTATTTATTTTAATTAAGTGAACCCGTGAGCCAACCTTTTTAATCCACCAACCCGTGGTGGGCCGGGCCGGGTTCAAATTTGTTTGGCTCGCTAATAAGTGAGCCAGGTTGGGTTGGCTCACTAAGTAATCAACCCGTGGTGGGTCGAGTCGGGTCGGACCAGGTTACCCGTTTTGACAGCTCTAATGATACTCGTACCCGCCCTGTTAACATGAGATATAAAAAATACACATATCCGTTACCTGTGGATATCCATTTACAATATCTATTTCTACTCGTTGCAGGTTTTATCCACAGATACCTACAAGTACGAATTTTTTTGATATCCCTAATTTGTATATTTAATATGCATTTAAGACTATCTTAATCTACTTAATCGTTCAATACCAAACTAACAACCAGTTTGGACAAACAGAACAAACACCTTTACTAGAAGAGAAAAGTGTAATGTATAGAAACTTACAAATTATTTAGGAGGACGTTTGACCCGTACACCCAAAACATATTGCATTTTTTTATTATTTAGCTAACATTTTTGGATGTAAGTTACCCTTCATACAATTGTTTTTAAAAGAACTTTTAATGTCTCATACGTTATTCGATAATATAATTAACTACCACGGTTTACATGTATGAATGAACTTTTATTTATTCTAAACAACTAACGTTTAATATAATCTTTTTGGGGGTAAGTTAGGAATATATTTAAAGTAATTGAATCTCTCATTAACAAAAAAAAAAAACTATTTATTTTTATAAATATGTTCTACTTCTATTTTAAGGTTTTGTCTTTAATTAATCTTACTCAACAAAAAAATTATGAAGCTCAAATAATATCTAAAAATAATATTGCAAAACATCTAAACTGAAGGATATACCAAAATATACTTTTTAAAACTACACCAACTATATAATTGCCTTTGGATGGTGTTAATCACTACGTAAAAAAAAAAAAAAAAACTAATCTTTATTGCTACCTTTAACATGATGCTATTATTTGGTAGCATCTTAGTGATAAATTATGCTTCACTTGTGTATGTGCAAAATGTCTTTATCCTATTCATGCAATCGTCATTTGTGAAGTGTGAAATCGGATTTTGGTGAGTAAGCATGTTGCATATTCTGTGGGATATTCTCAGATTCTCTCCTTAGAATCATCAAATCACTAGAATCCTGTCAACCCAATCACACTCACTACATAACCAAACAGCCATGACAACAAAAATTTGGACCACCCTCACAAATTACAAGAGCAATAGTTTAAACGTGCTCGATTAGAATTAGTTATAAATATTTATTGGTATGATATTTTTAAAAGGTCTTTTTAGTTTCCAAAAATATAAATTGCTATCAATTTTGTTATTTTCTAAAAGTACGAAATTCTATATTGTAGATAACTCTGACAATTTTATTTTGGTGTTAAGCTTTATGAGACAAGTTTAGCATCAAGTTGTAATGTCTAAAGACCAATTTGACACTACCGTGTATTTTTTAAGTAGCGGTATTACATTAAATTGCAAAGTTTAGGAACTATAATTCGTACTTTTTATAGGAGCTAAATCAAAATTATTTTTCTTTTAAAGATAGTAAATTGCCGCTAGTTTTCTACCTTTAGGAACAAAAACTTTCGTTCACCTATTTATGTTATATACTCAGGTTTTGTGCAAACTATTTCGTGAAGGAAAAATTGTCTAATTACTTTTAGGGTTCTTTCAATCCCTTCAATTTTTATTTAAATGAATTAAACATGTGATATTCTAAGAACCTTTTCTTTCAGAGGTATTAAAAGATATATTTAAAGTTAATAAAAATAAAATAATATTTTATTTTAAGTTAGAAAGGATATATATATATATATATATATATTACAAATTATCATATTCTAAAAAGTTAAATTTTCTTAATTTTTTATATTCTTACAAACCGAAATACCCTCTACAAGAAACTGTTGACACTTTTCAATTTTCACATCGAGAAGTTCCTCCTTCACTTCTAGGTAATTCGAGATGGAGTGTGTCTACAAAAGACACTCTGATGCTCAAGTTAGATACGTGCATCAAATGGTAATAAATGTTATAATGAATCCGTAGTATTTACCTCATAAAAAGTATTTATAGGGATTCATGGGATTTTATCTAGTTTGGTCTAGGTTGCTTAGGTGATTACTTTTGTTGAGCTTTTTAAGGTTTTATCGAGATGTTTAATCCTTATTACCCTTAGTCGAGATAGTGTCACACTATAGTATCCGAAATATTTTCGATCATATATTGTACACTTTATAAACCAAACATCATAATCTTTTAACTTTTTTTTTCTTTTGGAAATTAAAGGTTAGGAGACACTTCAGTAAACTTGTAAGGATCCATCTAGATAATATGTTTACGAATAGATGATCTAGATAAACTAGTTTTAACAAAAAATAAAAGCTAGTTATGTCATTTTTCTATAGTACCTTAGGATATATGATCTAAATACGAGGATGACATGGAATGTTTGATTTTCATGTAATGATTTTGTCTTGTTTGAATATATTAATTGTTTGAATTTAGAGATGAAAGCTATATAAGTTGATAAATGTTTCTTGTAAGAAAATGTTGGATAACTATATATGGTATGCTTAGGATAGTAAGGGGATGAAACTGATTGACATAAAAATTTTATACTTTTAGTGAATATATTTTCATGAGATAGATACCATATATTATAGTAGTATTTCAATTGAGTCAAATGGATTGAAGTTATTGTTATTTTTTTAACAAAATATTTCATGTTAGGCATAGAAGGTAAAGAAAAAACTTAGCTTTGAACAAATTGGACCACTTGTTATTTCATGGAATTTCTAAATTATGCAAAGTCATTTAGCAAAATAAATTGAAAGCTTAAGATCTATGGTGGATGAGTGAATCAAATTCATTAGGCAATTTGTTTAAATAACAACTCATAGTTATTTGGTCATTGAGAGAATCGAATCTTGCTAGGAAAAAATATATTAATTGAAAACTTAAGAGTTTCGGTTATTGGGTGAGTAATAAAATCTCACTAAGCAAGTTATTTTTATGAAAAATCCTAATGGTGTAGTTGTTGGGAAATTACTTTGGTGATTGGGCGAGCAGAGTTTTCATTAGGTAACTAAGTTTTGTTGTGAAAGTTGGACCTTTTGATTGAGCGATCATAATAGGGGTTGGACAAATTACAACATGTGCTTAATTCGTTGAATGAGTTAGTTGGCTAAGTGAGAGCATTTTCTAAACTTTGAAAAAACTTGTTTTAAAATGTTTTGGAATTACAACACGTGCTTAATTCGTTGAGCGAATAAGATAGCTAAACAGAGTGTTTTCTAAACTTTCAAAAACATATTTTTAAATGTTTCAAACTGATAAAAAATTGTATGTTTCACTTAATTTTTATATTTGATATATATAAATGTATATTGTACTTGAATATTACTAAAATGTAATGGATCATGAATTTTAATTTATTAGCATTTAAACTGAGGTGTGTGTGTGTGTAATTCGTTGAGCGCATAAGATAGCTAAGGGAAAGTGTTTTCTAAACTTTCAAAAAACATATTTTTAAATGTTTAAAAATGATAAAAAATTAATTTAAACTGAGTTGTGTACGTTTCACTTAATTTTTATATTTGATCTATATATTGTACTTGAATATTATTGAAATGTAATGGATGATGAATTGTAATTTATTAGCATTTAAACTAAGTTTGTGTGTGTATGCGTGAGTTTTGTGTGTTTCACTTAATTGAAATGTAATGGATGATGAATTGTAATCTATTAGCATTTAAATTGAGTCGTGTGTGTGTGGGTGTAAGTTGTGTACGTTTCACTTAGTGTGAGTTGTGTACGTTTCACTTAATTGAAGTGTAATGGTTGTAATTTATTAGCATTTAAATTGAGTTGTGTGTGTGTGTGTGTGTGTGTGTATGTGTGGATGTTGAGTGGATGCCCTATATACCAAATTTAGGTTGTTTTGGAATTGAATTAATGTGGAATTGTTTGATATATTGATACTTTAGTAAGAATATTTAAGTGTTTAGGGATCTAGGCGGATTTTTTAATATACAGAACTAATTTTCCTTAGAACTAATTCCTAGAAAAGTAACCTCTTATACAATGTAAAACAACTTCCAAAATACTGGAATGAAAAAGAAAATAATTTTACATCTAATGATTTATTTAGGCCTAAGATGGGAAAAGGTTGCCCAAATGCAGAAGTGCATTGCCTCCCTAACATAAGTCCGATTCTATTTTACATTTAATGTTTAATGGGGTTATATCTTCCACCAGGCAACGTGTACGTCAATGAAGGGACACAACCTCTTAGCCCTGAGTTGAATATGCAAAAAGTTTTAAGAAGAGGTAGGTTTATTCAAAAATATTCTCCTTATATGCAACAATATTCAACAAGACTATTTAGAAAAGTTTCTATTGATAGTCTTGTTAAGAATGACAATTGAATATTTCAACAAATGAAATTAGAGCCTTTAGAAATATTCAAGCCCTTAACAAAATAAAAGAGAACGATACGACAATACAAGCATATGGTAAAGGGGAACTAATTTTGCAGAGATGAAATATATGTTGTTCAGGGTAAATTTTTATTTTTTATGACCCTATTTTGCATAAATAAGGATTTGGTTTACATACTTTTGGAAAAGGAACTTTGATCATAATGAATCTTGTCCCAATTGTTTCATCGAAAATGTTAGATTTTTATTTAAGTAATTCATATCCTCTACAAACACTTGAACGTTGTGTAAACATCGACACATGTTTATTTTGTTAAAGTACTTAGAAGTCACAAGCTTCATTTAGTGAAGTTAGTGGTAAGGGAGTCTTGTCATTCTATCAATTCTAACATTTCAAAGGTCAAATTTTCAAGTTCTTACCGACAATCGTACTTTATTAAAGGGATAAATTTGCTCTTTATTAGTATAATGTTTTTTCATTTAATGCACTTTAAATAATCTAATATGGATTCAAAATATATACTTTGTATAGAATCAACATTACTAACATTGATCCAAACCATATCTAACTTGTGTTTGATTAAGTGTTATTTATCAATTATCACGTGTTAAGAATTTTAACACTTTATTTGAATTTTAGTTCTTTTCTGTACTTTTAACAAAAGTGTGTTTTGCTAAAACGTTCCTAAAGAATAATGATAGAAATTGTAAAATGTTGATTGCAAAGCACACAAACAAGAGACATAAAACAAAAAGCATAAAAGTGAGATAAAGATCAACAATTGTCTTATTTATGAAGCAAATAAGCATTACAATTTTGTCTTCTTTGTATTTACGAAACTACAAGCTACCATTGTGAAAGGTTATAATATGGTTACATGTTAGTTAGTAGTATACAACAACCACTAATTAATATATCAGAGCATGCAGAACAAATAATTGATTCATCAAACAATGTAACATTGAGTCATTAGATTATCATATTATCAAATGACATCTACAACTATTAGACGACCCTACTAGTAAACAATAAGTGGAAAACAAGAGAAACATAAGAAGGGAGGGTTGAATTGTGTTTTAATATACTTTTAAGACTTTTTCACAAAGTATCATATGATATTTTGTAGTTAAACAATGCCTTGTATGATAGACAATCTGTTAGTGACTTCTCGAAATTCTTTTTCACATGTGCTCTCCTTCTTTAGTTAACATAGGCAAAAATAACAGGCAATGCAATAGATTTGGGAAGGAAAGATTACTTAATATTTTTATATTGGTTTGTCTGATAACGAAACTAAACCCAGTTATTGACCAACTAGTCAAGTTCCACTTAACAAACTACTACTACGAATTACAAATAAGTATTCTTTAGATTGTAGCCATTCCTGGATAACCTCATATGAGTATTGTTTCCCCAACAAGTCACTTTTGACATAACACTAAAGTATTGTTTCAACAATAAGCCACTCCTGACTAAACACAAGTATTTTTTTAACAACGCTTTACCAAAATCATGGGTGTTATACTTTTCCTTAACACAATGTCTATAACCATTAGACTTTACATGTTATAAATGGTTTAGTATACAGATCTAAAAACTTCATCTTTGGTTGCAATGACATTCATTTGGAATAGCTACCAACAATCCATATTCAGAAATTCCAAGCAATGCATAAACTTGTTCTTGGTAACAAACTTCATGAAAAGTCTACAAGATTCTCTTTGGTGTATATCTTATTACTCGAATCTTTCCCTAATGCGAAAGAAATGATATTTGACGTCTAATCGTTGACAAAAACATATTGCACTTAAAATATCAAGTAAGATTATTGTCTTCCTTGAGGATACCCTAAATCCCCCACTAGACCCTTCAACCACATCCCATCCTCAATGCTATATATATTCCACCTTTGCGTTCAACAAGGTCATTGTTGGTTAGAGAGTAGCTTTCAAACTAATTGTAAATGCATTAATTCTTTTGAATGTTTGATTTGTTACAAATTGTCTAACATCCAAGTTTGATTAAATTCAAGGTCAAAGAATCCTTCTAGAATACATTGTGAATCACTGTTGAAGATACTTTGATAGAAGGACCTCCACGAGGAAGCAACCACGAAGAGCCTTTAAACTCTCGAACAAAATCACGCACTCGATCTATCAGCGTAAGATCGACAAAATCGTAGTGAGATTTGAAACAAAACTTGAATATCTCTCTCTCTCTCTCTCTCTTTCTCTCAGGTTAAAACAATGGAACTTGGATCTCTCACAGTTTCGAGAAATCGTAGAAGGAGAACGCTCCTCTATCTGTGAACTTTTAAGGAGAAAGGAAAATGATAACTTGCAAATTCCACTTATCTCATTCATCAAAGTTGTGTTTACAAACAATGGTTGCCTCTATATAAAGAATTATTTCTAGAAAGGGGAAGATCGGGAACTAAAGAAATCCTAAAGGGTAGAAGAAGGGAGGTTGTCCTATAGAACAAAGGAGATGGAAAACCCCTAGCTACCCTATGAGGAGGGGTGTCTCTCAGGAGAAGGGATGATTCGAAACCCTAGCTACACACCAAAAAGGATCTATATCTTTGAAGAGAGGAGATGGTCTTGTGAGATGTTTTGGTTTCCGCCCATCCACACCATCCTTATTTAGGCTAATTCAAATTGGATAGCCCAAACAAACAAAGCACGCTGATCGTTGGTGAAATGGGCCGCATCTTCAATTGGATGGTCCAAACATAGGATGTATGTTGGATGATAGATGAAGAAGAAGCTACACATTAATTGTTGGTGGAAAGAGTTGGGATTTTTCAACCCAAGGAAAACCATGCTAAAGATGCACTAGATTTGGTGTTGGTTGGAAGCCTTGTACAGTCCAAGACCATATGCTGGATATTGGAGCAAAGGTTACTAGTAACTTTGATGCTTGTGGGCCTGAACATTTCCACTTTGTAGCCTACAACTAACACACTACAATGACAACTTGGACCTAAAATACAAACCCAACAAATTTCTAATTACACCAATCAAACATTAAACCTATACAATTCTACTTTTATTAAATTATTTAAAAATAAAGAAATTAAAGATGGTCCTTGCCCTTTGCCCTTAATTTAGAGCCTTGGGTGATTGTCATCTTAGTTCCAATGGCCTCAATCATCTTTAGGTATCTCATGATATGCTTCAATCTTGCTAATGCTCCTTTTCAATTTTGCTCACATACATATTCACTAGACAAAATCCTTAGGCAAGGTCTAGTCTAGTACACATTATCGTATACATTATACTCCTCACTAAACTAGCATGAGGAACATAATACATAGTTTGATGAACTTCACCAACTTAATATGTTTCATTCCAAAACATCTCAGTAGCTTTTGGGTGTACTTCTTTAGATGAAAAAGCTTCTTTTGGGCTCGATCCCTCTATATTTTCATCTTGGAAATCACATATGTTTCATTCACACCCTTCACTTCAAGTTCTAGTGACTTCAACCTTTCGCACCTAGCCTCATCTCTTGATGCAAACAAATATTTTGTCTACATACAATAATAGGTAGTAAAACTTACTATTCTCCACATTTTTGTGATAGGCACATATATTATAAGGAATTTTGTTATACCCTAAGATGAATTTATTTAACCTTTTGTACCATTTCCTATGAGATTCTTTCAGTATGTACAACAACCTTTTTAGTTAAAACACAAAATCCTCATAATTGTCCATCTCAAAACCTTTTTTTTACTGATGAATCAAAATCTCTTGTTCTAGGTGGACATTAAGATGTCATCCCAATGTTTAGTTGTTGAAGCTTCATTTCTTAACTTAACACATGAGCAAACAAGACATTGATGGATGTGTATTTGACTACCAGAGAAAAAATAATATTGTAATCAACATCTTTCTACTAACTATTTCCCCTGGCTAACAAGCCTTGAAGCAAAACACTTTGATGTACGAATTCCTCTACATGCTTTACTATTAGACACCTAATGTAGATGCTTCAAAAGATGAATTACCATAAGACATTCTTCTTAAGGTAGATGCATCACCACCAATTCTACCATCAGACTCTAATATAAGCATTGCATTGGATTCACTACCATCATATGTAGACACAAGCATTTCAATAAACAGACTATCACCATACACTTCAATCCTATTCTTATATTTGTTCGCAAATAAAATATTTCTTGCCTCCAAGTGGTCATATAAGCTCAAAAGTGTAATTCTTTTGTAAAGAATCTATCTCTTTATTCATGGATAAAATTCACTTATATCCCTCAGCACAAGAAACAACTTCATTAACTAGTTGAAATGTCTTTGTCTTTGTCACTATATTTCACACATAGACTAGGGTACCATCAAACCAATATGTTTTAAGCTAATATATTTTCCTTTTAGACTTACAAACTTATTGTTGTTTACATGGTAGTAAACAAGACACCCAAATATCCTTGTCATTGAGTAGTTTGCTAGCTTGCCCAACCACATCTCAATTAGAGCAATTGACAGATAATAATTCACCAAATAACATGTTTTGTCCATATAGCCTCACCCTAGTAGTGTTTGTCCAAAATTGAGTGTGACAACATGCTCCTTGTTCTTGCCAACAAGGTCTTATTCTTCCTCTCAACAACAAGGTCTCTTATTTCTCCTTCATCGTGAATACCCATGTGAACCTTGAATAATAACCAATAATTGTTGATAAAATTTGGTTTGGATTTTGTAAATCTTTGCAAGAAAATTTGCTAACATGGATCATTTATCACACGTTGGAAGTTTTGAAGCTTTGCAACTGGAGTGGTTACTTTGGATTTGAAAAATAGACTTACTAAAGATGACTATAAATATATGTCCGACAGAACTCAACGGGAAGATGATCCATCACCAATCACCACTCATCATCACTATAACATTTCCTTTATATTGTGGCGTGTTGTCTTCCACATGGAAAGCTGAATATTTTGGGTTGATTCTGTTATAATTTCATAATTAGTTATAAGGTTATGTGCAATTAAAATGTTATTCTTTAATTTCTTCGAAACTTAGACTATTTTATCTATTCTTTAGTTTCTTCAATTAATGTTTATTTTAATTAATCAACGCATGTTTGGTTAATTCAAACATGTGTACTTATTTGCTTACTTCTAAAGGTAAAAGAATAGAACATCACATTTATACATTTGGAATATGTGAGATATGAAAAGAACATTACTTGTACACGCACGCATGGAACGAGTGAGAGACCGAATGAATTAGTTAACACTTATTTGATTAATTCAGACCTGTTTAGGAGTAATCTCTTGTTTGCTTAATTTAAGAAGTAAATGATTATGCTTGGAATATGTGAAATATAATTAGGATCTCACTCATATACACTTGAAACGAGTGAAGTATAATTAGAATATCACTTATTCAATAGCTAAAAGAATAATACTTCATATTTATACACTCAAGACATGTGAACTATAATTAGAATCTTACTCTCATATATATATATATATATATATATATATATATATATATATATATTTTTGAAACAAGAATGTTAATAAATTAATTGATGTTTGTCTTTATATAATTGTTTTATCTATATTATCTATTACAATCTTTTTTTCTGTTTTCTTTTATGTTTTTAACCTTACTATATATTCTTATAAATGTTGATTTAATAAAATTCTTATTGATTTCATCAAGAGGCGACTTAAGTTAACTAACCCTGTCCTATACTCATATTATGAATAGAGTAAATGTTCTACTCTACTTAATTTAATCATAAAAATGACAATTAAGTGATACATTGACGCGTCTACCGCATACTACTAATTTACCAAAAGATATAACATTAAATCATGAAACAACTAGGGATATCAATGCGACGGGTAGGATAGTAACTTCCTCGCACCTCATCTGCTAGATAAATATTTATTCTGTACCCGTACTCATATCCGTCAGGTATCCATTATGCGGGTATCCGTCTATTTTTTTCATATCCGCGGGTATCTACGGGTACCCGCGGATATTTACAAAATTATTTAAAAAATAAATATTTAATCATAAATTCAAATAAAATAAAATAAAATACATCACTGTCATAAATTTTAAATAAAGTTCAAACAAACTCAAGTCCATACATATCCAAATAATCATAAAAATAAATATAAAATGACGTTCAACACAATGAAAATTCTTTAATTAGTGCTTTGATCAACAAGTCTACTTTCTCCGATTGATTCTTGAGAAAAAATTAGGTAAAAATGTGTTTTACTAATATATATATATATATATATATATATATTTAAATTAAAGTTTAGCAAGTACGGGTATTCACGGATACAGATACTATAATACTCGTACCCGTCCCATTAATATACGAGTATTAAAAATACCAGTTTAATATATGTTTCCTACCCATTACGGGTTTTATCCGCAGGTATCCGCGGATACATATATTTTTGACATCCCTACAAACAACCTACCATTAAAGAAAATCTATTAATAGATAATTTACACCCATCAAATACTATATTTAAAAAATAATCCAATACACTAAATCCTACATATACTCCTCACATTAGTTTCCAATTTATATTATAAAATGACAATTTTTTAATTATGTTTATGTAGGCAGGTTGCTTGTCTCATTCTAGGCATAGTTGGCTAACTCTTTACACGTTTGAAACTTTTACTAGAGTATCCAAGAATTCATCACACCTTGGCATCCTTTTCTTTCTTTCTCCTTTCTTCTCTAAACTAAACAAAAACATAAGTGATTCTAAACCAAACTCGTTAGTTGTTGAACGTGTTCAAAACTAAAAAAGCAAGTGAATTTGTGCCATGGAAATATAATCCTCTCTATTGAGCTTCACACAAAGTTAAGAAAAAGAACCATTGTTTTCTTAATCTAAATTAATCTACACATGCACTACAATAAAAGGAAAAGGAGAAAACAAAAGAAAAACATATGATAACATGACATAGACTTTCTTTCTATCAACTACTATATTGATTCCAAAAAAAATTTTTACACTAGGAAGTTTGAAAATGAATCAAGGGACATATGAAGTAGTTGTGATTGTGTGTGTGGAAGATGATGAGGCAGGTGAGTTTGATTGAGCACTGTGATTATTGTTAGGCCTTTCTTGAGAATGTGAATGGTTCATTATTGGTGTGTTTGTGACAGGTGGAGGATGTGCAGCCACAGGTGTGTATATTCCAGTTGGAGCAGTAACTGTTGTCAATTCTCCTCCAGAAGCTGTTGAGGTAGCCACTGCACCATATTCTGGTGGCTGCACAAAAATGTTCCCCACAAGAAACAAAGGTGCTGCTTGTGAATTTCCGTTGTTGTGCATTATGGGACTTCTTCTCGTATGCAGACGAAATTTCTGAACAGAACAAAACAACAAAATATCTCACACCACCATTCATAAACATATCAAGTATAAACCCAAGAAAATTCAAGCAGAAAATGGTTTGACAATTTCTATGAAAAATTAGTCTTATCATCTATATTTTTCAAACATTTAATAGAGATTATTATGAAAATATAAAAAATGCATTTAATACTGTGGATTCTTTGAATGACTGTTGAATTTTGTTTTCCACCTTAAATATCTTAGATTTATAAAGAAGAAACTCATCATTGACAGACGAGAGAATTATCATGACAATAATCAAAATTTCTAAAACAGGTTCCTCTAAAATTTGAAGTCAAACCATGTTTTTCTAAAATAAATAAGATATTTTGGGAAAGATTTTGAGTTCTGAGATAAAACGTGATTAAGAAAATAAATCTCATTAAAAATAATAAATCATGTTTTTGTAAAGATGAGTCAACTGCGATGCGATGAACCAAAAAATACAACACCCAATTTATGCCTCAGAAGCCAATTCTGAGGATCTTGGCACAGTACCAAAAAAGGAAATTCTGCAGTATCATGGAAATTGGGCAAGAAATTGACATGACCAAAGGAACAACACACTAACCTGCAAGTGGCTTTTGACTTCATCATTGGTGAGGCCATCAACCTTCATTAGCTCCCTGATCTGTTTGGGCGTGGCAGCTACAACAAACACCAAATTATCAAACGTTTGAAACAAGTTCTAAGTAAATTCGAAACATTTGTTTATTGCACAGAACAAAAACTAGTTCCAATTAAGATACGCACAATCTGCACCACCAAGTTGCTGAAGGGCATGCAAGAATCGCTTGTGCAATTCCTGTGACCAACATCGTCGTTGCTTTCTCTGAGTCTGTCCTTTCTCCTCTTTTTTGCTGTCTATTATTCTCACTGGTCCTGTGGAACTTGTAGCAGGAACTGGTGGTGAAGACGGTGCTTTACCAATTGCTGGTGCATAATTATTAGCCTTTCCGTTAACCACAACACTTTTTTCCTCTCTTTGGAACGGTTGAAAAGCTCCACCGTTTCTCTTCACTTCAACAACATTTGCTTTTCTGGGCACATCCTAAATCCCCACAAAACAAAAAAGAACATCCTTAAAAAAAATTATCAATGCAAAGCTAAATTAAATAAAATAAATTTTGGGTGTTTTGTGTTTTGTTTTTACCTCTTTGGTAGGAGGGGGATTGGGATTCCACAACTGAACGGATCTAAGCCAATCTGATTTCTTTTTATCAGAAGTGGTTTTTTTGTGGTGATGAGAATGTTGCTCATCTTCATCTTCATTTTCTTCTTCTTCTTCTTCTTCTTCCTCTTCTTCAACAGAATCTTGAGACGCTCTTTTCTTAATAGGAATGAACTCTTCAAAAACAGGTCCTTCATCCGTTGATGTCTGCTCCGAACACTCCGATTGACCATTCAAATTGTACTCCGTAACCGTTCCAGACAATTGCTGCCTGCACCCCTCAATTGCTGCATCAAATTCACACAGACAAACAAAAAAGAAACAAAATCAAATCTCGAGTCCAAAAAATGGCAAAACTGGAATTAACACACCCAAAACCAGAAGCCGGAAACTTCAAGTTCACATCACAAAAGGGTGTTAGATTTTGGCATTTTTTTCAAGGTTTTACCTTGCGTGACAAGCTCCAACGACAGAGGAAGCTCTTTGGGGAAAACTTGAATTTTTCTCCTTTCTTCCTCCAATGCTTCGATGTACTCACGGAACCCCATTTTCCGGGGAAGCATTTTTCTCAAAAATTCGAAACTTTTTCTCTTGGATGATTCTGCGTTGGTGGGTTTTGAGTTTTGTGGGTGTGAGAGGGAAAACAGTTTGAGGTAGAGGATGAGGAGGAATATATAGGGAATGGCGTTTTGTCAAAGCGTGGAAAGAAAACGGATCCAACAATGAGAAAATTTGTAATAATGGGATCTAATCTGAGCAGAATCAAAATTTGGAATAAACTCTGAAGAGAGAGAAGACGTAGGAAGTTAGAGAGAGAAAGTGATTGGACGGTCCAGATGAACCGAGGTGAACATCGAGGTCGGGCCGTCGCGTACAAAAACGAATATTTGATGCGTTTTATTATATTCTTGCATATTCCACTCTCTTGTGTTCCTTTTTTTTTTCTTTTACTATGTTTCACTCTCTCTCTTGTTTTGTCATTTGTGTATTTTCTTTATTGGTATATATGAAAAAAGCTGAACAATAATGCATTAAATTATAGAAAAAAGCTTTATCTAGTTTAATAAATATTTTCATATTTTCTTTCAGTGTTTAATGCTTTAAAATAATTGAATGGATTTAAAATGAATGAATGGACTTAAGTTATGATGATTTTTTTCGTAAGGTTTGTTGTTAAGTGTTAGAAATGAAAACACGAATTGAATTAAGATACGACGACACTATAAATTTAGATTCTACTCTTAATTAAACTATTTAAGATTTTTTTTAACTACTAAGTGGTATTTTTGAGAGTTAATTAAAGTGTAATTTTGTTTCAGAAAAATATGAGAAAAAATAATGAAAGGAAAAAAAGAGGGTATAATTATGAATATTCTGGAGTGTGATTCCCTTTGAGTTTATTGTGGGCTGGCAAATGCGTCAGCGGTGTTCTCTCTCATATTCTTCACCGCCTCTCACATTTTATTCATAGGATAAGAACAAACAAAGACTATTCTTCTTCTTCTTCTTATATTCTCTTTCTCGTTGTCTCTTTCCTCATCTATCCCAATTCCATTTTTTTATGTATTTAGGGTTTAGTAATGTTGATAAACTCGTTCATCTTTCAAGTAATCAATGTTGAGAATTTTAGGTCAAAATGTACGGAATGCATGTGATCTCTCCGTTATCATCTTTCTAATTTTAAGAATTATTTCTTATTTTATAATATTTTTATTAGAGTATATTATGTAATATAAATTTTGAATAAAATATTAATTCAATTTGAATTTTATATCAGAAGAAAAGTTATAAAAGATTTAGAAAATGACGTGAAACAATAGAATTAAAACAAATAAATAAAAATTAATAATTCTCACCATATTTTATTTTTGATTTTCAACTAAAAAATTATTCTATTAAGTATTTAAAATATTTTTTCCTTCTAAATACTTTCTTGTTTGTGTAAAGACCTAAAAATTGACATTAAGAAATGATAGTAACTTAAAAATAATGAGAAGCACTTATTTTAATATTAAGTTTTAATATAAATATTTTATTATAAACGAGTTTTATTATTTCAAAATATATTATCTCTTTATAAACTACTTTTCTAGAGTTCTTTCACTTTTCTCTAGAAGTTGTTGTCTTCTGTTGGTCCGATCGAAGATTTGAGACCATAAGAGTGATCTTTGCAACGAGCTCTTCAATTTGGACCTATCATTTTCTCTATTCGTGTGAGTTGAGTTTCAACCATTTTTCTTGGTCTTTCTCTATTTTCTATTGCATGTAAGTCTTTTTTTTCGCTTGCATGTGTCTTTTTAATCTACTATATGATCAGTCTCTGTTGATTGGTGATCATAATGATATGTCATCATCATTCTTATGATGTTTTAGTATTTTTAGATATGTTTAAGTTGGATATGTGTAAGGGAAGTTAGTTACCATCAAAGTGTGTGTTTATCAAATTGATTATATTTGAGGAGTAAATTGAACTCTCTCATGAATTTTATCAGTGTGTATGTTATGATGTAATATGGTATGTTATGGAAGTTAATTCATGCTTGAACTTGTTTGATTTTTTGTTGATTGGGAAATTTACAATCTAAGCAATTGAACAAGTTGATACTCTCATTTATGTGTTAAAACTATTTTGAATCAATGTATTAAGGAAGGAGTACTAATTTGAGTAATTGATCAGGCCCAAGTTCACTTAACATCACAAAGTGAAGTTGTTGTCATTTGGTGCGACGCTAAGCGACACCAAGGGGCGTTGAGCACCAGTTCCAATGCAGGTTTGGGAGCAATTGTAGCTCCAGGGCGTTGGGTTACAATTCAAGACTCGTGTAGAGTAGAATGAGTTATGTGATGAGAGAGGTAGGAGGTCTTGTTATCAAGAATAAGCCTAAGGTTCTTGTGAAACTTAAAGACTAACCTTATGTGTATCAGCTCAACTATGGTAGAGCAGCTAGCAGTATTCTTTTTATCACCACAAGTGTCAAAATCACCAAGAACCATACATCAATGCCTAGATCCAAATAATTGAGTCTAGAGAGTCTGTAATTGTATGTTTGGTATTTTTATGAATGTTTGAAATATGTTATTTTATGATTTGGTTGTTTTAGGTTAACTCTTTCGTATATCAACTTACCCTATTGTGAACTTTGTGTTTTCTTGTGTTGTTCGTCTATTTCTTTTGAGATGGTCACTTATTCGATGATAATAGATGAAATTGCAAGTTTAGAGGCACTTTTAAAGGATAATGAGCTATTAGAGAGTAATGGAAGGTCTCAAGGAGCTTTAGTAGTGGTTAGTTTTTGTATAAAGTAATTTTGGTTTAGTTTGAGTGTATAAATGATATATTTTTATAGTTATTTATTTTGTAAGACTGTATTAATATACTTTATACACTACATTACATCTTTTGAGTACTATGATGAAGTATTGTTCTTAAATAGTTTTAAGCTACTAAAATAGGATGTTAGCGTTTGATTTTGTTGTCAAGTGTGATTATTAGTTTTGGTTTTCATCTCTAACTTGTTAATTAAGTCACTTCTTCGATCTTTAATTTCTTCCAACAATAATTAAAGTATTGTTTTTTACTTTAAGACTCGTCCTCTAACCAGTTGAAGGATATTAGAAAAGAAAATAACAAATTAATCGATAAGTTAAAAATAAAAAGACGAAAAAACAATCACATAATCTCACTAACGAGATAAAATCAAATGACAAATAAATTTAATAAAAAAAAATGTAAGTTCATAAGATACTCAAAAACTAAATTAAGTTTATCTTAAAAAGTATTTACTTCTTAAAATAATTATTATACTAGCGTAAACATAGGTATTATTGTGCCTGTGTGCATGCATTTTTTAAATATATATGATGATATTATATGATTAGGTGATACTGTAATATTACTAACTTAATATATAAAGTGAATTTATATTTATTAAAAGCAGTGGAATAAATGGAGAAAATAAGAAAAAATAATTGTTAATGAATAAAAGATAAACAATGTTAGAATAGTTTGATAGAAGATATGTATAATAACTCTTAGTCTTTAAAAAGTAAATAAGTAATTACAATAAACATTCGCTTAACTCTGCATTTTGATTTTTAGAGTTTGATGCAGACTTAATTGAGATGTGGATGAAATTTTGAGAGTCATATTACAACATTTGGATATTATGAGTTTAGAATTTGTGAAAATATGAGAGATATAAGATATATGTTACAAAGGGAGAGGAACTTGTTATTTTATTTTATTCATTTACTCTCTCTCTCTCTCTTTATATATATATATATATATATATATATATATATATATATATATATATATATATATAAGGATTTCTTCTTTTGTATCTACAATTATTTATTCCTAATTTATTTATTTAAGTCCTCATCTCGTCTAAATCTGTATTTGGAGAAGAAAAATTTTCGGATCAATAATTTTATGACTTTACTTTTAGAAAAATCACAAGAAACCATTTGACTATCTATTTATCTATCTATATATATATATATATATATATATATATATAGATATATATATATATATATATATATATATAAAAAATATAGTATTAACAC
>Ga0214543_1004908_pt1 | contig 25077 bp, 6 predicted proteins | sample CNSS2metaG_FD_160094 | JGI IMG/M metagenome (GOLD analysis project Ga0214543, IMG submission 160094) | Root nodule microbial communities from cowpea collected in UCLA plant growth center, Los Angeles, California, USA - CNSS2 | ecosystem: Host-associated > Plants > Roots > Nodule | place: USA... | reverse complement strand
TTTTCTTTTAATGGAGGAAGAAGGTCGAAGGATGATTGATGATGGAGAGATCCGAAAAAATCATAAAAATCATGGACAATGTCGTGTTCAATTGTAAAAAATATGGATATTTTCATGTTTGAACCCACACAACACTAATTAAAAAAAGAACAATGTGGGTTCTGGATATTCATCGTTCCGGAAATATTTTTATGAACATTTCGGAACATATTTCAGAGATTCGAAAATATATTCTGAAATAGTCGTTTCGAAAAGAATTTTCAGACAAATATTCGGGAAGATAATTTTTAGATTCAAAAATATTTTTCCGAAATACTTGTTTTAAAAAAAAAATTATATTCCAAATCTGAAAATATTTTCATAAATATCTAATTCAAAAATATTAAAATAAAATATAGAAACTTTTATTATAATTTTAATGAAGAGTAAGTTGAAACTTTCAAATTTTAGAGGGTTCAAATAAAAAAATGGGGTGCAGGAAGAAGTCAAATGACTTCTACTCCTAAATTGTGCAATTCCGAAATTATTTTTTATTAACTTTCTTCAACTTTTGAAAGTTATATTTTTACATCATGAATTATGGATTATATAATATGAAAAACATTTGAATTACACAAAATTTGACATTATTTTTTATTCATAAATGGTACAACCTAAAAAGCGAAAAAGAAGGAAGTCTCTTTTTATGTGTACGTGCAGAAAGAAACGTATGGAGGTGCAGCAAGAAAGTACCTGTTTGTGGTGTATATTTGCGAGGTCAGGAAATGGATTGGGCCTCCCTGCCCCTACACATGGTTTGGAAGTTTTTTTTCTTCCAGCACTCTCATAAATTGAGGGATTTTTCTACATCTCACGATTTTTTTTTCTCTGCAAAGTATAAGAAATTATACCTACATCTAAAATAATTATATTATATTTTAAACAATATAATTTAAAATAATTATTTTTCAAATTAGATAATTTAAAGTTATATATCACATTATATTATACAAAAATTAAATAATCTTATTTTAAATTTTATAATTTTTAATATTGTTCTAGCTTACATAACCTAGAATTATATTTTTAATTATAATTATGTAATTATGTTTAAAATTACATAATCTAAAATTGTAGTTGGAATTACGCAACTTAAACGTCAATTCCATACTTTAAAATATATTTTGAATATATTATAATAAAATAGGAAAACAATGGGATGAAAATATAGGAGATTTATTATCTCATTCCATTTCCAAATAAAAATTTATTCTTAAATCTATTGGTGGATCTTGGATATGACAAAGGAGGTTATGGTCTCCTAAATTTTTTTATATCTATATAATTTAATATGTAATTTTAAATATATGTTTTAAATTTGATGTTTTTTTTTTAATCTCAACTAGTATGAGACCCGTGTCTATGCACGGGTCCTCTTTTTTGCTTTTGTGTGTTACTGTCAATTTTGATTTTTGGTTACATATAGTATAGGACAAATAAAATTATCTAATTATTATAATAATGTTTAAATCATTATTTGGTTTATTATGTATTTAGGTTGACCATAGTTTATAGTTACTATTATTTTTTTGTTTTGAAATGATTACGCTGGGAATGAATATGAAGCGTATAATATTGGCATAGTTACTATTATTTCTTTTTTCTTTATTTGAAATGATTAAGTTGGGAATGAATATGAAGCATTTAATATTGGCGGCAAGGGAAAGTTATCATGTGTCTTTTCGATATCTTTGGATTCATATTTGGTTCAAATTTTTTTTAATCTCAATTTGGTCACAAGTGTAAAAAAATTTAAGTGTAAAAAAATATAAAGGTAAAAATATAAAAAATAAAATAACTTGAGCATTTAGATGAAGTGATTTGATGTATATATTAAAAAAAATTATTGTAACATGTATATATAAGTTGTAATTAAGTTTATTTACTAATTTGGTTTTAAATTGAAAATAACAAAATTGGATCATTTCAAAAAATAAGAATAGTAAATTGAACAAAAATTTTTAAATAGAAGACTAAATTGAAAATAAGTTTTACCACTGTCACGTGTCATGACGGTAAACTTCCACGTGGCATGACAGTAACATGACACGTGGCAGATTATAAATTTTTAAAAATTAAAAAAAAAAGTAAAAAATTTCACAGTTTGACATGTGTTATGTACGAACACGATGTTAACTCTAACTTAACGGTGAATACTAAATTGAATCATTTTCAATAATTGAGGTACTAAATTGAACTAACAAAAAATATGAAGACCAAATTGAACTAAACTAAAAATTTAGGGAATGAAATCAGTAATTATACCATTAATCAATTAAAAGACCACGATCAAATACAAATTAGGAGCAAATGCAGATTAGGAGCAGAAGAACAAAATCTTCTAAATCCAACAATGAAACATGAACGAATAGAAAGTGGAAGAAGAATAAAGAAGTGAAACATGAACGAGATAGAAAGTGAAAGAAAAAATAAAGAAAGAAGGATAATGCTTACCAATTAGGAGGAGGAAAAAGAACAAATATAAGTGAAAAAATAAGAATATTAATAAAAATTAATCAAAATGATTAACCCGTAAAAGGAAAAAAGAACAAATATATCCACCCCTTAAAAGGAAAATGAAACCTGTGAAGATTCACATAATTTGTAAATATTAATAAAAAATAATCAAATAATAAATAAGATGCAGGAAAATTGGTAAGAATTTTGTGTCAAAAATTTATGTAAGAAAATTGAAAAATTTCTTAAAAATTATTATTCACAAATAAATTTAAAAGTAATTTATTTGAAAAGTTTTCAAAAAAAAAAAAACAGCAGGAAATACATGTTTTTGTGGTAATGTTATATGCTAGTTTGAACTCTCAATCAAGAAAAATATTGAATCAATTCTCTCTCCTCTTAAATGGTTATTGTTTAATAAAATATAGAATAATGCTCAAATATACGTGTTCACAACTTTACCGACTGATCTTCTCTTATTTTGGTTAATAGATATTATTCGAGTGAGTATGCCTCATTTAAACAACATACATTTGTTCTAATTAAAAAAAGTCAAGCAAAAATATCTTATTGTACCAAAAATCAATTGTAGTATAATAATTTTAAATAAGAGTATCAAACTCACTAGGAGCGAATTCAATAAAAATAAATGATCATTTCAATTAGCATATGTACAAAGATTTTAATTTGATTTATCATTGACTATTGCATAAAAACAAGATAGTAAAAGCGAAAAAATTTTAAAAAATTTAGTAAAAGAAACTGGGATTGAATTTAATCTATCTCTCTTGTCTGTAATCTGGATGAATATAATACATAACATCTGAAAATACCAATATTGATGCAACATCCAAAAATCATTTATACCGATTCTTCGCGTATAAAATTCATAAGATTAGTTCCCTGAATATTGATTCCTCACATATTCAGCAAACTATTCAGCAAACTATTCAGCATTACAGTCGAGTGTTATAAGCAATTGATATATTGAGATCTATTCCTATCATCACAGTATATGAAGTATCGTTGTTCAAATCAAATTTTCAGAAATACTTTCCAGTCAGATCTAAAAATCAAAATCATGAAATGTATTGATCAGATAGATTCAAGCATTAAGAACAGAACAATAATACCAATATTGAGTAGAAACAGAAATGCTATATATAAATATCACCAGATTACATCCACGTTTGAGTCGATTACATTCAATCTTCAATCCCAAGGAAAGAGATTAGCCACTCATGGTAGCCATCAAAACCTAAGAACTAGAAAAGAAGAAGAATAAAATGAAGATCTCTCTACTATTTGATGCTCCAGAACTCGTACAAATGTGCTCACCAAAGATCTCCCCACTCTTCTGATTCAAGGAGTATATATACTTCACGAAGTCTCGCTCGAGCCACTCATTCTCGCTTAGGCGAGATAAAGTTCTTCAGGTTGAAGAAAGGTCTTGCTTGGGCGAGAATTGAAAAGATGATGATGACTTCTTCACGAACTCTCACTTAGGCGAGCTCAAGCTCGCTTGAGTAAGAAAGGCGGCAAGTGATGATTTCCTCTGCAAAAGATCTCACTTAGGCGAGATCCTTCTTTGCTTTGGCGAGATTGGCGTTCCAAGCTCTCGCTTGGGCAAGATTGCTTTGGTTTAAGCGACCTTGGCAACATTTCTCATTTTCTCACTGTATTTGATTTCTTCCTTAAGGTCTTTCCTCTCTCTTTTTCTTTAATCTACCTGAAAAACACACAAAATAAGGATCAAATGATTTCTTTAAGTCAAAACTTGGAAGCATGTGATTGAAACTCATTTGTCTTAGATTTAGGAAGAATCAATATGAAATAACATAAATTACAAACAAAAGTACCAGAGTTTTCTATGAATCTTTATTGATTTTTGGCATTTATTACTTAGTTAAATGATATATTTCTATTTTTATTCAGTTTTTACTTTTTTATTGCATTAATGTATGTGTTGGTCTCTATGTGTGCCCTATATTAAAAAAAAAAACAATAATAATAATAAAATTTACCTAATTATTCAATGAGTTTAGGCGAGATGGAAAAAATTAAAAAAACAAGAAAAATAACATAAACAGAGAAAAGTGAAAAAATTATATTATAGAAAGAAAGAAAAATAAAATAAAACTACAACAATATTTTCAATATTAAATTACACTTTTTATATAAAAAAGGCAAAAGTTAAATATTAAATAAGCTAGTTATTTTCGATGTTAAACATTTTTTTGTTTAACTCAATTTTATATTAAGTTTTTCAAATATAATGATTTGATTAAATATAAATCATTTCATAAACTTACAGTTTAGTCGAATCTAACTTATTTCACAAACTAAATAACCCGAACAAAAATAACAATTCAATTTAAATAAATAAAAAAATACTTATTAGCCAAACTAGCTCGTTTTTCATATTTTTGAGACTCGAGAACATTATTCTTGTCTACGTGTAGTCTTATAATAAATTAAAAACAAGAAAGAGTTGATTTTTCTGAAACTGAGATACGTACACGCATGCTCAGAGGATCTACCAGCAAAGCACAGCCACAACCCAAAAAGATTCAAGTGGGTCCCACACCCAAGTCTTAACAAACCACATCGAACACAACTTAACGGTCACCACCAACACTTTCTTTCTAACATAACCATTCCAGCAAACAAATTTTAAGAAAAGGAAAATGAAGAATCTTTGTCAGAATTTCGATGTCAGAGCCAAGATTCCGTTAAAACTGGGAAAACCCACTTGGGAAGTTTTGTTTCCGCGTAGATTGTGGTTTCCGACGTGGACATGCGAGGAGAAGAAACTGAAGACGAAGTGCGGCGAGAGAGAGGGGTGGATTGAGTCTGCAGGGAAAAGCGCGTTTGGGTTTGGCGTTTCCGCCGCGCTTTTGTGCTCTGTGTTCGGCCACTCCCCCGCTGCGCTGGCGGAGTCCCTCACCGTTGCTTTTCCCGTTTCACGGGCGCCTGAGGTCATTCACTCTTAGAATTTTTTTTCAATTGGGAGATACTTACTTTCATTTAAATGTCTTATATTAGCTTTTAAAAATATATTAATTGAATCTTAATTTTTAGAAAAATGTCTGAGATCTTTTTTAGCAAAAAGATATTATCATCATTAACAATATTAATATTTAAAATAACTTACAAAATTAAATATTGATATTTATTTCAAATTTAGTAGTAAAAGTTATGAATTAAGTTAACTGTTTTAATAATTTTTGTTTGAAAGGGATCTGATCAAGACACTTTTTAAAAGGTTTAGACTAGATTGATACATTTTTAGAAGTGAATACCAAACTGACACATTTGAACAAAAGTGTGGATCATCCGACTAATTAAACCAATTTTTTTTTTACAAATCGTAATAGGTTTTTATTATATACCTGTTATAATAATACTACTCTCGTTAGTTACAAAAAGTATGAATGAAATTTTTCTTCACTGATAACTGTAAATCGATTTAGTAAATTATGAATTAAGTTTGTGTTTAGTTTTCCATTTTGAATGTTGTTAGACTATATTCTGAAATGAAAGCAAACTTGACATAATAGAAAACTGGGATATATTATTATGTAAACAATTGTAATTATTAGCCATATAATTAAAACTATTCAAAATTATAAAAATTATATATATATATAATTTTTCAAATTATAAAAATTATAAAAATTAAAAAATATTTATTTTTAATTTAGAAAAAATAAGCATGTTCTTAATTTGAAAGAATATATATATATATATATATATATATATATATATATATATATATATATATATATATGAATTATTTGTTAAATGTGTTAAATTTGTATGTATTTTAATGTAAAAAAGTTAAAAACAAAGATAAATATAACTTATAAGGTAATTACTATAAAAAAAATATATATTAATTTTTTATTTAATGATAATGTAAAATGTAAAAGTGATATTGTTTTGTCTTAAAAAATATGATCATGAAATAGAAAATTTACAGAATTAATATTATAAATGTATTTTTTTTTCTTATGCTTTTTTAACTTATTTAAAATGTATTTTTTCATGAAAATTTGTATTATAAATAATTTAATTAATATTTGACAATATTTGTTTGGTTAGTAAAGTCTAAATATAATTTTATTTCAACTTTATTTTTACTTCCAAAATCGTACAAAGTGATAAATTATTTTTAGATAAAAGCCTATAGCTTGCAATTATCAGTTCAGTGATAGTATTGAGCTTTAAGCAGAGAAACTGATAATTGTAGAGTTTGTTCATACCTTCAACACGAACAGTGCTGAGTGTAAAAAGGTTTGTTTGGTAGGTAAATGCAGTTCAAAGAACTCTTGTGGAGGCATGGGGTTTAATTCGAGAAACATTTGTTGACCCTACATTTAATCATCAAGGTATTTCTCATCACTTTACCTTTTCCTTCATGATCAGTTTCACTCAAAAAGATTGCATAAATATATATTATTATTGGCATGGATCAATAATAACAGACACTGTTTTTTGCAGATTGGGATTTGAAGTTGCAGCAAACCATGGTGGAAATGTTTCCCCTGAACTCAGCTGATGCTGCATACACAAAAATCCGTGGAATGCTTTCTACCCTTGGAGATCCTTTCACTCGAATTATTAGCCCAAAGGTATTACAACTATTATTTCAACTTTCAGGATTATTAATCTAACTTTTTTGTGAATTTAGATTCTCTGTCGAGTTTTTTTACTGTCTCTATACTGTGCCTTCAGGATATACTCACACTAACTTTTGATGTTTTAAAATATAATAAAAAGATTATAATATACCAGTATCATTGTATCATAAGTCCAATTTATAGTAATTTATGATGCCTATTCTGGTGTATTGCTTCCATATGAAATATACTGTAGTTTAATAATGATACTTTTCATGAATCAACAAGTCTATTTAAAAGTCGTATTTAGTTGTAGTGTTTAACAGTGGTTTCTACTTGCAGGAATACCAAGGGTTTAGAATTGGAAGTGATGGGAACTTACAAGGAGTGGGCCTCTTCATAAATGTTGAACCAAGAACAGGACACTTGGTCAGTGACTTGCAAAGAAAATTTCCTTGAATTTTATGCTAATTGTTCATTTAATTAGATATTGACCCCTACCCCTTTGACAGTTTTTAATTTCAATTTCCCATTTGAAGTTATAGTTTAATTGGATATGTAAAGGTTATTACATTGTCATACAACTATGTATTGTCATATAATTGACAATTATTCACTTCTCCAATAAGTGATATAGAAGTCATATTTAGGATGATTTTCAATTCTTTGAGAATATAAAAATCTCTATATTGGTAGTGTGACAAAATTAAACTCCAAAGGTTATTGGCAGCAACAACAAGAGCTATATATCAGTCATGTAATAATAATTATACATCAACAACTCCTGATAATGAACCTGTATTAATTTTCCTAATTACTTGTTTTAATTGAAATCACAGATTGTCTTGTCTTGCATAGATGGCAGTCCAGCTGCTCGTGCTGGTATACATCAAGGAGATGAATTGATTGAGATAAATGGTACTGATCATGTATATTTATTTTTCTTCTTGATTATGAAGCTGTTAGCATCTAGTTTTCTGCAATTTATCATTGAAAACCATTATGACTTTTTCAAAGGTGGTAGAGTTTGCATGGTTAATACTGAATAGATTGAATTGATGTAGAAAAAAGTATTATGGAAAATATCATTATCTTGGTTTGGGACATAATATAACACTATCCTGAATCTCTTCCTCAAGCCCTGAATACAATTTTCTGCTTTGCATGCTTCATAAATTTTCAGCTGGTGTCACTGTCAGATTTTATCAGTGTAATCTCTGAGGTGAAGCAGGTGTGATTTTCTTTGTTTGAAAATATTTGGATTGTGCAGGTGAGAGGCTTGATGGCATTGATAGTGAAACTGCAGCACAAAGGCTTAGAGGGAATGCTGGAACCACTGTGACAGTAAAGGTTCATTATGTAACTGTCATACTTCCTTAATATAAGCCTCTGACAAATTTTCATGGACTAACTTTGAAACAATGGACTTTTATTGCTGGATAGAGTTCAACTTTCAACTATCATTTATTTTTATTCATTCAAAAAATAGTATATGAGAGTACATTAGGAAATAGCTTAACCCTTTAATTCTTCACAAGCTTTCTAGAAACTAATTTAGCAGTTTCTTCTGCAGGTCAAAGACTCAGGGAGAGGATCTTATATCCGAGAGGTAATGTTGAAATTTTAGTGATTCTGATACTTCAAATGTTTACTCATTTCTTCATTTTTAGTTTAATTGAACTTAAATTCACAGCATTTTAATTAGTTGTGATCTGATATAATTGAAGGTCAAACTTCCTAGGGAGTTAATCAAGCTCTCTCCAATATCAAGTGCTATCATCCCTCATAGATCCCCAGATGGTCATCTCACAAAAACAGGCTATGTGAAATTGTCAGCATTCTCTCAGGTTAGCAAAGAATCAACTATCAAATAAAATTTCAATTTTGTATCTGCTATATGTTAATGAACAACTCTTTTCTTAACCATTTTGTTTTTTCAAATTATTTGTGCTAAAACTGAACCAAACCACATCGTTAAAAGAGAAAATATCTAAATCAAATACCAATTTCTTATCTTGTTCTATACTGACAGACTGCTGCTGAAGACATGAGGAATGCCATTCAGGAACTGGAAAATCAAGGAGTGCACTCATACATACTAGATCTTCGCAACAATCCTGTAATTCACTATTTTTTTATAGAAATTTCCACGGATAGTGTTGTTATCTTTTCTCTGGAATAAAGTAACTTGAAAGTGTTTTCCTCCTTTTTCCTGAAAATTTGTTGCAGGGTGGCTTGGTAAAAGCTGGCCTTGATGTTGCACAGATGTGGCTAGATGGAGATGAGACTCTGGTGAACACAATCGATAGAGACGGGAACATGTTACCCATTAATATGGTCAATGGACATGCTATAACACATGATCCACTAGTGGTGATTGTGAGTACTTATTGTAATATCCAAATGTTTCTCAAACATAAACCAGACACATTTTGGTTTTCTATGAGCATCATAGTTTCCTTTGCTGACATGACTAGATTAATGAACTGAAAATTTTGTTTGTATCCTTCACAGGTCAATGAGGGAAGTGCAAGTGCCAGTGAAATTTTAGCTGGGGCATTACATGATAACGGTCGAGCTATTCTCGTGGGGCGCAAAACATTTGGTAAAGGAAAGATTCAGGTACTATGATTCGTTTATATTTATGTTTATCATAGAAGGATGTCTTAAGTATTCAAATCTATTCTATACAAGATTTCCACAAGCCAAATCATGAAACAAGAGTTACTGATTTGTATTCATGATACTAATTTCAGAGTGTCACTGAGCTTCATGATGGATCAGCCCTGTTTGTCACAGTGGCAAAATATCTATCACCAGCACTTCATGACATAGATCAGGTTGGGATAACACCAGATGTGCAATGCACAACAGAAATGCTCAATTCAACCAAGGAGATTTCAAGTTCAACCAAAGACAAGGCCTCAGTTTCATCTCTTGAAGCAGATTCATGCATAATGGTGGCAGAACATGCACTGGATATGGAGGAATCCAAGGGTACTGCTTCTTGAACAACTTCATTTTCTTTGTATCACACTTTCTTTCAATATTTAACAGTTGAAAGAAAGGGTAGCTTAGTGCTGCTGTTTTAGCCAATTCATCAATTTGTACAATAACGTCACATTGGGATCGCCAAGGTATACAAAATAGTGGAACAGATTGTATATACAACTCAATAGAATAGTAGAAAATTTACCTCATACTTGAAGCATATCTAATCTAGCAAGTATCTCATTACAGGAGCTTGTAGAAGTGGGAAATATTATAAAAAAAATATTACATGACTTCTAAGATTGAAGATCCAAATTTATAAAGTTTGGTTTGATTACTTATCAAGTTATTATACTTATGGATAAAGTTGGACTATTCTTCAAAGAAGGATGCTACAAGAGAGTGACTTTTGAAGAATTTGATAAACTGAAACAACAAAACTCATCAATTACAAGGAGCTTAACAATTACATTAATATATCAGCTCACACCAATAGCTGAGTAGAAATTACATGCTGTAGCTGTAACTCATCACAAAGCTAATCTTACAAAATTCCAACAGATACAGTACCATTTTCAACAAGCAAGCATAAAGTACAGACAAACATATCAATTTTAATCCATAAACAAAGTTTAACCCCAGAAAGTGACAAATTCCAGAACCAGTGTCTTCCAATTCACTGCAACATGAATGCCACAAGAGACGCCAACACAGAAGAACACATGATCACAGCAGAAACAGGCAAAGCAAACCCAGCTCCAGTCTCCAATTGCCCAGTGGGAGCAATCTCTGAATCCTGTGCCACAATGTTGGTCACACAAAACATACCCACAATCATCACTGTCATCAAAATTTCAGCAGTGAATCTACCAAAAGGTGCCATTTCAACAGAATATAAAATGTTTATGTTACTAACGAAATGACTAAACAGACTAAAGAGATCTGTGTTGATTGGCACTGAATTGTTCAAAGGTAGAGGCAAGAGGTGAACTTATATAGGACTTGGGAAAACCTGTTACATCATAAAGTCATGATATTTAAGTTGGTAAAATGGTGCATTAAACATGAACCATTTTGGATGTGTTACTATCCCTTTTTGGTTAAGGCTTTGAAGACCCCTCTAGACCAATCAAAGCCAGTTGGAGAAAGGTGGCATAGCATCCTCGAAGAGACCCTTACATCAGAGCTATGTAGGAACAATCAATTAACTACCAATTATGATACACCCTACACAGTTACACTATTTGAAAAACTAGTAAAAGTTTTTGTTAAGTAAACTAGACGAATCGACTTTGTTTTTACGTATATTCATAATAGAAAATCAGGATTACATAGTTTTTATTGAAAATTATTTTGAAACACTTGAGTTTTTCACATGGCTTGGATAACTGACACGTTTGGATTCATGAACATTTTTGTGGTGTTTGTTACTTGGAAGGGAAAAAAGAGTAAAAGGGAATGTGAAAGGGATTACTAGGCAAGCTATCTTTTCTGAATTGATTGCAACTGGTGGAAAATCTCTTTCAACCCAGCGGAAGCACCCTTGACATAGCAACGGTTCGGTGATATGATATGTTATGATGGAAAAAGCTTGGTCTATGGTTTTCATACAGATACCCCTTTTGCTTAGAAGAGAGATCAATCTAGAAGTTCAGTTTCATTTGGCAATTCAGAATAAACCAATAATAGAATTTTCATTTTCTTGCATTATTTGCTTTGTTGACTGAGTTATAAATGTGGCTATTCAGAGATGTAACAAGAAATATCAGAATGACATGGTTTAATTTGGATCGTTATGTACTTTTGAACACATTCAATCAAAAACCATTTGAAGTTGGTATGGTGCCAACTTAATTCAACTACTTGTTGCGGGGAATTAATATTCCGTTGCAGAAAGTTGAGACGTGAGAACCATTAAGAAGAAGACATGGCTGAATGATGATAAAAAATAAATAATAAAAATTTGAAAAACTAAGTGTAATATTATAAAATATTACCATAAATTTGTTAAGTTTAAACAATATCTAAATAAGTTATTTATTCATAAAATAAATTATTTAAGTTATTATAACATGACACGTATAATTATTTAAATAGTTAAATTAGTTAACATCCAAGATTAAAAGATATTATATCTATAACAATATATAAATAATTTTTTTACACATTTCCAATTATAATTTTATTTTCAATTATATTTAAAAATTAAAAAAATAATAATATACGAAAGTTATTTTCTTTTTTGATGTAAATATTTTATATTTTTATTGTATTCTTAATTATATATCAAAAATAAAAAATAAATTTCTAGACATGAAAAAGTGCATAGACACTTCAACGATATAAAATACATTGTAAAACAGCTAGAGATTGGAAGTGTCTCTTTTCCAGTAATAAATATAATAAACATTTGGATTCATTTAAAATTAAAATTAATTAATAAATTGCTGTCAAAATTTTTTGAGAAAGACTAAGTATTGTTTTAGGATCGAAATGTTTTTCTTTTCATCTTATGGATTATATCTTGTTATATACTTTAATATTATTGAGCTGACAAAGATTGTTTGCTAAAGAAATTTCAACATTTAAAATGAGATACTTATCAGGTAATATATGAATTGTGAACAATTTAAAATCTTAATCTATCTATACTATTTTAATAATTTTTTATCTACATAAATTTTTGTGAGGTGGTGCATATCATAATCGATGTTGATTATGGTTAACTCCAAGCATGTTTGATGTGTATTTGATTTTTTTAAGGTGTCATAGTCCATGTGAAGGAAGAGACAATCTACATTATTAACACAGTTTTTGTCTTTTTTAATAAGGTTAAATATATTTTTGATTTCTCAAATTTCAGTAAATTTTGAAATTAGTCTATTTTTGAAATTTTATACCAATTTAGTTCTTTATCTGTAGAAATTTATGGATTTAGTCCTTCTTATCAATTTTTGTTAAGTTTATTTGACATTTTAGACGCATTTTATAATAATATTTAAGTTAACATTGAAGCAAAAATGTGTCAAACTGTGTAAACAATTCAAATACTATTATAAAATGCGTTTCAAACGTTAGATAAACTTAACAAAATTTGATTAAAAAGACTAAATTCACGCATTTTTAAAGATGAAAGACTAAATTGGTTAAAAATTTTGAAAAGAGATTAATTTCATATTTTACTGAAATTTGAAGAATCAAAAACATATTTAATTCTTTTGAATATGAAATAAATAATTTTTTCCAACATAACCCAATTACAAAAACTAAACTCTTTCGGTAAATTTTACCCAACGACCAATTCTTATGTACATAAGGTGCAACAAATTCTTACGTCCTAACTTTTATGAAAATGGAAATGAATCACTTTGATATTCAATATGAAAAAAAAAAACATCAAACTCAACAAAATTAAGAATATGAGTGATAAATAATGGAATTAATGAGAGTTTTCATCTGTTTTTAAAAGTAAATATTTGTATTATTTGGTTTATATAATTATTTTGTCAAATTAGGTTTCGTTGGAAAAATACTTTTGGAATAAACTAATAATCCGTAATAAATTATTGATTAAATAATAAGCAATACTTTAATCATCCTTCTTAAAAAAGACACTTTATCACTTACATAAATCAAATCAGTAATCATTAAAATTAAAATTAAATTTCAACTTGAAATTAATGTGTGTGAAATAGAACTAGTAGAATAAAATACATTTAATGTGCATAATCGATATGTAACAACAATATATGGATATAAATATCAATCTAAGCATAATTTTTTATTAAAGATATTATATTTAAGGTCCGACCATATCTTAAACAAGTCTACAAAGATAATTATGAAAAATATAAATATATATAGTATGTTCAACCTAATAATAATGGATGCCTTTATTATGAGCTTATAAAACAAAATCAAGTAATTCTTATAGTAATCAAGACTATTATTATTAGATTATAAAAAGTATTCTTCATTATGTTAAAATAAAAAAATTTCTTATATAATTTTATCCTTCTAAACTAAAATTTCAAGAATTTCAGATAAGTTCAATTAATCAAAATATAACATTAATCGAAAGTTATTTGTTTTTAATTTTTATTTCATCAAAGCACAACCTAAGAAGCAAAGGTGGTCATTTTTTTCCAAGAGTAAAAAAAAATCTTCTTATCACTGACATGTTCTACAATGTTAGGAACAATTCAACTAAAACTGAACCATAAGAAAAGAAGAAAAAAAAAAGAATCTCAATTTTTCCAAACCATTTAAGGAAATACTATTTATTGTTTATTTATTTATTTATTTGATGAAATGAAATATCAAAACCTGTGCACAAACATAGGAAACAGTTAAAACAAAATTGATGTGTCACACACATATTCCTAGAGTCCTACACTTGTCACACAACCCTTTTTAAGCTACCTTAAACCATGCAAAACCACACATGCAAACCCTAACACAACCAACCAATAACCATTAACCCTAAATGGCTCCAACCCCTGCACTATAAAACCCTAGCCAACCCCTCATTCTTCCTCAGACCTGCACCAAAACACAAAAAATAAACAGCTTCTTTCTCACAAACCAAGCGGGTCTCTCCATCTTCCAAAAACTCTCACTATCGCCATGGACATGAGGAAGGTTTCCTGTGCTGTTCTCATTGTTGCTGCCTCCATGAGTGCAGCATTGGCTGCCACAGAGGTTCCTGCACCTGCTCCTGGCCCTAGCAGTGGTGCCTCAGCCACTGTTGTTGGCTCCTTGGTCGGTGCCTCAGTCTTGTCCTTCTTTGCCTTGTTCCACTAAACTCTTACATTGAAGAAACATGCAGTAGAGGAAGAGGCTGATTATATTTATTCATATACACATATATGTAAGGAATAAAGTGTGAACACAGCAATTATATGCTTCTGCTTTGATGTTTATGTGCCATCAACAGTGTTGGAAATGTAATTGATTTGTGTTCATAATGAAAAAAAAAGTTATATTAAACATGTGTTCGTTTTTTTTTTTTTTTCTTTTTTTGTTGAATTCTTTATTTTTACGTTTCCTTATATCTGGAAGAGTGAAAATCTTAACATTCTGAATTCATGTCTTTACTGTTTTCTTCTCAAAATCTTGAGAGGAAAAGTAACACCTGTTGAAAATAAAAACAAAATAATTAAAGCAGCTTTAATGCTTTCACATGATTGAAAAATCACCAGACTGCAAAAAACATGATCATAGTAACACAGTCTTTCAAATTACAATCAATTAATTTAGTACTTTAAGATGTCATTCCTGGTCTCTAAATTACCCTAACATTTTAATCCTGGAAATCATAAAAATAAGTAAAACAACCAATACTTAATAACCAGAAAACCAGGCTAATTAGCTCAACCAGATCAAGATATCTTAAAGTCCCACCAATTAAATTAAACATTGCACAAGGACTTAATTTTCCTAGTTTGAGAGGGTAGGGGACTATGAGGATAGTAATGTTTTGCAAATGAATGTTCATAGCTTACAGAAAAACACCAACAAATATTCAACCATTCAACCATTTTAACAATTTCAAATATAATTTAATCCATTTACAATACACAGTTTACAAGCAAAGAATTTATGGGATGTTATTCTCCAGCCTCAAATCTTCAATCAAGCTAAAGTCTCAAAGAAACAAACTCATGTAACATTTGGAAATACACATTTTTCTTACAATAATGTATAAATAATGAGCACAACACCTCTCACAAACTACGTTTCAGGATTAAGTTTTTGTGTGGCCATGAGGCTTTTTGTTAGCAATATCGCTGTTTCTCTGGAAGACACAGATACAGCATCTTCTCCAAATGGTCTTAGCACAGCAGCAAGCTCTTCAAGGTTTCCTTGCTGAAGTAGCTGTGCACATAACTCAAGTAGAGATTCCAGAGCATCAGCTCTTTGCTGGCAAGAAGCATTACTGCCTCTTGAAATACGCTTCATTGATGATATTCCATTTGCTTGCTTCTGGGTTACAACAGCATTGTTGTCTTCATTACACGTTGAGCAACTGATTGTGTGTGTGTCTTCTCTGTTTTCATCCTTAACAGGATAAGTGTCCTTAGTATCAGAAGTCAAGCTGTTCATGAGTGAGCCTTCTTCAAATGCTTCAGGATTTTCATCTTCCTTCAAGCTGCTTCCAGTTTCAGTGTCATGTTCAACCTTCACAGGTTGTGCCATTGGGGATGATGCAATTTCCTCATCAATGGACCCTTCTTTATCACTGCTGCTGCTGCCTTCACTGGACAAAGATTTAAAGGAGTCCTCAGGTTTAGCATCTTTCTCCTGTGTTTCAGCTTTATCAAAACCTTCACTGGAAAGTTTATCTTCAAATTCTGTAGTCACTGCATTTAAGTCAATTGCATCAGACGTCTGAAAATGCTCAGCAGTGAGTCCTTGTTCTTCACCAACAGATTCTAGCACACTCTTTGATGTGATCTCACCACCAGATCCATCTTCATCATTACCGTTGCTATTATCATGGGAAATTATTAATTTACTGGAGCACTCAAGTTTGGCATCTTCCCTCTGTGCTTCAGCTCCACCAGAACCTTCATTAGAAACTTTGTCCACATCTTTTGAAGCTGTGGCTTTTATGTCAACAAGATCTAACTTTTGAGCAGGTTCAGCTACAAGCCATTGCTCTTCATGCACAGAATCGAGTGTACTCTTCAATCCGATCTCATCAATGAACCTATCATTATCATCACCATCCATGTTTTCATTGGACACTACTGATATTCTGGACTCCTCCTGTTCGCCATTTTTCGTCTCTGTTTCAGTTTGGTCAAATGCTTCAGTGCGAAAATTATCTTCAAATTTTGTAGCCACTGAATTCGTGTCAATGACATCTGACTCTGGAAAATGTTCAGCAGTAAATTCCTGTTCATCATGCACAGATTCTAGAATACCCTTTGAAGTGATCTCATCAATGGACACATGATTATCATTACCTTCGATGTTTTCAATGAACACTATTGATTTTCTGGAGTCCTCAGGTTTGTCATTTTCCATATCTGTTTCCTTTTTATCAAAACCTTCACTTGAAAAATTGTCTTCAACTTCTGTAGATACTGTGCTTAGGTCAATCACATCCAACTTCTGAAAATGATCCACCGTAAATCTATGTTCTTCATGCACAGAATCAAGGGTACTCTTTGACATGATCTCATCAATGGACTCAACTTTATCATTACTCTCGCTGCCTTCACTGGATAATGTGGATTTACTGTAATCCCTAGGTTTGGCATCTTCACTCAGTGCTTCATCTGTATTGAGATCTTCTTTGGAAAGAATATCTTCAACATTTTTAATTACTGTATTTATGTCAATTGCGCATGACTTTTGGGTGGTAAGTCCTTGTTCTTCATGCACACAATCTATTGTACTTTTGGAAGTGATCTCACTGTCAGCTGTGTCCCTTGCAAATCTATTTTTAAAGTCTCCTTCCTTGCTCACACTGCAAACAGTTGATTCAGATGTTGTAGAGCCATCTTTCGAGCCGCTAATACTTGTAGAAAATTCCTGAGTGTAGCTGGTAGAATCAACCATTTTGGTCTCAACATTGTCTTTGGTTGGCACTGCTACCTTGCCCTCATTATGCTGGTTCCGTGTCTGTACATCTGCGTTTCCCTGAAATGGATAAATTCGGTCCAGACGATTGACTAATCCTGCTAATTCTGCTTCCTTGTCCCAATGGTCTTTGCTACCACTAGATTTGTTTTTAGTTTTATCCTTTGGGGAGTTGCTATTTATAAGATGTACTGGTAGGTAAATAGATGAGGCATTACGACAGCGTAGAACATAAGGTTGTAAATGAGGATGCCTTAATAATTCAGATGCCTGCCAAAAAATAGCAATGTAAGAATAAACATAAATGAGTCACACAAGAAAAGCTCTGTGAACTCACTGTTGGTCTGTGTTCTGGGTTTTTCCTCAGCATGCTCTTGATAAGTTGTTTCCTGTTAAATATAAACGAAACAAACAAGTCTTCTGGCTTCAGTTTCATCATTTCAATGGAATATTTAAAGGAAACAAAGGGATTGACTGGTATATTTTTGTTGGATTTCAATAGATATACTAACTTTGAAAAGCTAAGATAGGGAAAATATGACAACAGTGTGAATCCCAATTGGGTTTTAGGGGTAGAAATTGTTGTTTTGTTAGTAAAGGGGGCAAAAGAACAAGGACTTCAAATTACAAGATATTACAATGAAAAGGTGTATAGTGAACTTATGATGCGTAATTATCTGATATAAAATACCAATCCATTAATGCTATCTAGTGCATATTTGGTTTAACTTATTCGGAGAAATGATTGCTTATTTTTTGCCAACTTAATTTAATAAGGTTAAGTAATGATGTAGCAATACTAAAGAACAAGCCCAAGCACACAGCACAAATTAATAAAATAAAATTGCTTGCAGGGACTAAATAAGAAACATAATAAAATTATGAAACAACTCTCAAGATTGCTTCCCAAATATGATGTCTAATTGGTGTGAGATAATATCATTCTAAAGACTTTAATAACATTTGGAGATATTCTAATATATTTTAAGACAAAATATATTCTGAGATAGTTAGTATACATTCAAACACTTCCCTAGAAGTTAATACTTAATAGTTTTAACCCTGTCACAATTAAAATACTAAAAGAAAATTCTGAAAATAATATCAGCTGTATTAATAATAGTTTGAAAGACAACTTCAGAAAAGGGACAGGGCCCAAGTTACTCCACAAAAAGCATTTGGAAGATTCAAATTCAAAGAAAAACTAGTAGCCTCAAAACTTAAAAACTGAAGCTGAGTGTGAATAGCATTCATAAATAAGAGTTTAAGATCAAAACTAGTTTATATTAAAGCCAACAGACAATTAATCACTGGTATTACTCATCAATTGAGGGCAGAAATCACCATCAGTATGTTTTGTCTGTGGGAACCTGGTGTAAATTGCATCCAATAGACAATGCATTAGTGAGAGAAGAGAAATCACCAACAGTATGAGGATTTACTGTGGGAAGAATACTCACCACTTGTATGATTGTTAGTGGTGGGCGGAGATCTCACTGACAAAATGATCATCAGCAAGAGGTGACATCACCAACAGAATGATTGTTGGCAGGAAGAGATGTCACCATTGAAATGATCATAGACAAAAAGGGATGTCACCAGACTCATCACCTCAGTGGCGAGAGATGTAGTCTATCATTCTCATTCTCCATCAATGCAATGCCAGCATTGAAAAATTAATTTTTACACCAAACAGGTAAGAAAGCAAATATAAAGATTTACAGGAGTATAACAAGAAAGGAGGAAAAGAAAAGGTTGTCATTAAGACAAAGTGGAATGAAACAAAAATGCATATGAGGAAAAACTAGAATTTTAGTTTCTATAATTGGTGATAGAACAAAGACCATGAATAATAACATATTAGATCAATATGGTTACTATGAAATATTGCAAAATAATACACAAAGGTTCTATTTAAATTGTTGAATTGTGGGAGAGTTTAGGGGAAGATAGACCAAAATACTATATAAAGAATTTAACTGAATGGAAATGCTTTGTTAATTGGTAAAAATTCATATAATCTCTTAATATTTTATTCTTAAGATATTCTAGAAAATCCTAACGTACACTAGATGTATTCCAAATATTTTGTAGATATTCTAACATAAAAAGTTACTTACAGTGTGGACGAGTAAACAATTGGCAGTGGAGAAATGGAGCATCTATTTATTTTATTGATAAGTCCAGCCCTGTCCTGTTTGATTCATTCATGATTCACCAAATTATTTCACTCATATTGGAGAAACTTCATTGTCACTAATAATATCAAACTCATATGATTCGGTTTTGTTCTTACTGGAGCACGAAATGCTAGTTGATGTGCAACAATTTCAAACATGCAGCAACCTTACATACAAAGAGACATCATTTTTACACAGGGTCAGATATCATGGCATATGACTTTGTCAACTAGAATCAGGTATCTGTAATTCTTACCAAGTGACCACATATCAGATTTATAACCGTAAGGCATACCAGCAAAGGCCTCGGGACACATGTAGTTTAGAGTTCCAAAAGCCTACCAAAGATATAAGATTGACACACAATAAACAGACATTAAGTAGCATTATCATTTGTGATTTAAGGAGGCAAAGGCTATTTATTTTTAGTTAATAAACAACAGATATTTGGTCTGAGAATTCACCATCAGGAGACAACTGCAAGAAATAATCATGAAGAAGGAAGCAGATAAGGCCAATATGTTACTATTTACATTACCGGAGAAGTGAGGTCTTCAGGATTGAGAAGCTTCGCAAGACCAAATTCACCTGCAGTGTCCATGCAATGCATATTTGCTTTAGACAACATGATACACGGAAACCCAAAGTGATGAGCATTTAAAGGATAACACCTTCATACCTAGCCGAATGTTATTTTCTTTGGTAAGGAATATGTTGGAACACTGAAATAAAAAGAAGTGCCATTAATATAAACACCATGTAAGGATTTCTTCACCAGGATATACGAATAAGTAGTACCTTAAGATCTCTGTGGAGTACCCGATTGGAGTGAAGGTAGTCCACAGCTAGTAACAACTGAGTCAACCATTTGCAGACTTTCTATGGGATAGAATGGAAATGCAGAATGGGTAAGGAATCCAGAGAGAATGAAGGCAAATGGAAGATGAGAGGTGAAGTACAAAGTTTCTTTGACCATTTTTTTGGGCCAAGGATTACATGATAATTCCTAATTTATCAAGACTCTCAATAAGAAGGAAATTTACTTAAAACCTGTTCTCCCCTCCCTTTCCTTCCAATGTCCCACAGCAACACAAACACTAAGGAATGGAACATAAAACCTTATTAGTTACCTCCTCCGAAAAATAAGATCCCCGAGCTTTCTTTATATTTGCAGCCCTGATCCAGAAGAATGAAATATTCCATAATTTAGACTTTACATAACAAGTTATAATGCTACCAAGTGTCATATAAGTGTACACTAAACGTATATGCCATGCTATATAATACATGAGACCCACCGAATCACCAAAGCCCTTTATCCTATGGTCATTTATGCTATTGCAAAGAATTAACATCTATGAACAATATTCTTATCAGTTACATAATACAGAGCACTTATGTTCACAGTTTTCCAAAACTACTTGTCACCTCCTGTCTACTAATTAAAATTTCAAAATAAATTTTTTTTGTGTGGATAGAATTCGGTATAAAGTTCAGTGTAGCTTCTGTAGAAGATAGAAGTTTATACACATGTTATTTCTAACCATTACATGGTATTCTCTGCCTACAATGAAAAAGTCAGATCCTTAAATTTATGCTTGAAACAATTTGTGCTGCTAGTAGATATAACCATACAACCATACTTACATGTCACCCCCTTCGCAATAGCCGGTTATAATGCATATGCAATCCTCCTTCGTAACATAAAAATAGCATTTGTAAGGATTCATAAACACTTAATTAAGCCTATAAATTCTATTGAACTCCAAACTTAATTTTCAGCAATATAAGAAAGTGCAATTGAAAATTCAAAACAGAAAAGGAAAGGACGATTGTATTGTATCTTACCTTCTCCACCCAAGCATCTTTGTACTCCACAATATAAGGGTAATTTAGTTTAGCTATCAGGTCCATCTGGAACAGAAAGAGACAGAATATTACTACCTTTTGTCAGAAGTAAGAATGTACGAAACATTCCTTCAAAATCATGAAAAGGGAAATCTCTCAGAAATGAAGTCAGTGAAACCATTATTAATAATATTATCACGTGGTGCTCATATCGTTTGTAAGCATAATAAATCAAAAAACAAACATCCTCCACTCTGGATGGAGGAGAAGTCTAATCAGTACTTGAAATGACAATGACGAGTACCGAGTAGAAGAGGCCTACAACATTCCATTAAATGAAACCAAATTTAATTTGAGTCTACTAGTACGTTTCTAGTCTATTTGATTATGTGCACAAGGTATGTTACTTCTATTCAGATGACCGGTTTATGCGTAGCAGTAATGAAGTATAACCAACTGTAGCATGTTCATAGATCATCATGGCAGATAGAAAAAGATATTGAGAAACACAAGTAACTAGTTTAGGTTGAGCTTACTCAAGCCATGGAAGACTCAAAAGTCAAAAGAAAGTAAGAAATGGGTCCATCATTATTACTATGTATTCTATTCTTTGGTTACGGGACAAATTAAAAACCACTTAAAATAAAAAAAAAGACAACAAAAGTTAAAGGCAGAACCAAAAACAGAAGTGTTCACAATTTGCACGAATCATTAGCAAGTCCTATCAATTGAATAGAAAGTAAACAAATATGAGAAAATAATACCAACAAATAAATAATCGGCTGGCAGACACTGAATATATGCATTAAAAGAAAGGGTTGGTTACACCAACCTCTTGTTGTGCTGTCACTTTGGATTTGTCAGCTTGTTTGGACAAGCGAATTTTCTTCAGCACATACCTACGATACCATAGACATGAAATTTTCATAGTGAAAAAATGACTTAAGAACTGAAGCTGAAAAGCAAAGCTGTAATGAATCAGCATAGATTTCAGTCCAAAACAAAACAGAAAAATTCGGGGACTGTCCATTTCTGAACTCAAAATGGATTCATCCTGTACCCATGTTAAAATCTAGCTGCTACTGAACTTGCAGGGCTTCAATTGCCAAACCCACCACTAAAATCTGAACAAGATTGAAAATTTCTTTGCGGGGTGGTCCAAATTTCACCAAAGAAAAGATCTAGAAGAGTTCATGTAGCATGGTTCCAGAAAATTACACAGAACACACAGAAAAAGGAAAAGAAAAAAAAAAATGTAACAGTGCCTTACCTCTTTTTCTCAGTCTTGTGCAGAACAAGAAAAGTTGCACCAAGTGCTCCTCTTCCAATTTGCTGAATCACTTCATAGTCTTCCATCTTGCCTCCACTCTCCATTGAAACCTCCAAAAGAAGCTACAAGACAAAAACAGTGAAGCACTGAAGCAGCAGATCCTGATTTGCTGGGAACCCAATTGAGGAAATGTTCGATTCCTTATTTTATGGCAAAGCTTTTTTACTGCTGTAAGCGTGAATTTCAGGCACCAACCCTTTTGCTTCTTCCAAATGCTATAAATGGACACAAACCTACAGCTTCAATCTATACATTAACTATTAGTCTGCTTTAGGTGCCTATTCAATGAACTTGAGCAACCATGAAGAAGGGGTTTCAACTTTCCACAACTACAATGACTTCAACTAAACTAGCTCCTCAGGAGATTGAAGACACACCAAAAAAATTAGAGTTTGATGACTTACCAAAAGAGAGTTGAGAGAGAAAGAGAGAGAGAGAAGAGAGACTTGAAGGACAACAAAGTCAAGTAAAGAAATGTTGCAGATGAGACATGTTGTGAATTTAATAATACTACTTTAGTTGATAAGCGTGTAGCAGTGACCAAATTTAGTGTAGTTGTGGCTACCATAATTTAAGGCCTGAGTGAAGGGATGCTATTTATGTTAATTTGCCTTTGGAAATTTCTTATCCATATAAATTCCTTTTGAGACTAATGGAAAATTATTTTAGTTAGAGTGAGTTTTGTTTATTTTATTAATTGCTTGCTTTAAAATTAAAATAAAACATCATTATTTTTCCGATGTGTATTTTTCAACCAACCCATAAATACATATTAGTCCTTAATTATTTGTTTTAAGAAAATATTTTTTTGTTGGGAATAATGTAAATGTGTCTTACATTGGCCACGTTAAACATAATGTAGAAGAAAAAAAACCTATAAATTAAAAATAACATTAGACTCAAATCATATTTACGTAAAAAACCCATCATGCGTAGACCATGTTTATGAATAAAAAAAACAACATAGGACCTTTATAGAATCAAATGTTGTATATTTTGCTAATAATATTTTCTTTTTATTAGAATAGCATTAATCGAGGTCACTCCATTTTTTATAATCTCTATTAAAATATAAAAACACACACATACATGTCAATTAATCTGTAAATATTTATATTTAGTAATAATTAGACAAAATGTGTGATAAAAAAAATAAGTAGAACTGATTTTAAGTTGATAATAATTACAAATAATAACTACATAAAGAATGTAGTGAAGTTTTTATACGTTATAATAAAAGCATAACTGAACTTTCTCTTCACATTATATTGATTTTTAATTTTTCCACCTACATTTACGAAAACTTAATTAGTCCGTTTAATTTTTATTTAATTAATGTTAGTTTCAAAATACGCACAATAGTTACACAAATAGTAAAGTAAGTTTTTTTCACTGTTACAGGAAAAATAAAACCTGCAACGGTAGACTTTTCCTCAAACGGTTACAAAGCTTAATTACTTCATTTCAACTATAGTTTTAATTAATATTATTTCCAAAAGTAATTTAATTCGTTTTAGACAAATATAATTATGTTAATTGTAACATAATGTTAATCACTATTTTATTAATGTAATTAATATTTTTCAGAAATATATTAATTCTCAAACTTTCCATCAATAATTTCGTTACTTAATTATTTAATTTCACAGATTTATTAGAGATGCTCTCTTTTTATAATTCAAATATATTAAGATAGGATTAAAAATATTAAGATTATTTTTCAAAAATTAATTTTAAGAATGATTTAATCCATTCTACTTGCGTAAAATCAAGTTCACATATAATTTTGTACTTCATTAATGAATTATAATCAAGGTTGATGATAGTTATAGAAGTGATGGATATTATATTGTAAATGGAAATGGGATTATTTCTTATGATTTTTTCTTATAGGATTTATTTAGGATATGGAGTTATCTCGATTCATTTTGCTGATATATATATATATATATATATATATATATATATATATATATATATATATATATATACATATATATATATATATATATATATATAA
>Ga0214543_1004905_pt1 | contig 25085 bp, 6 predicted proteins | sample CNSS2metaG_FD_160094 | JGI IMG/M metagenome (GOLD analysis project Ga0214543, IMG submission 160094) | Root nodule microbial communities from cowpea collected in UCLA plant growth center, Los Angeles, California, USA - CNSS2 | ecosystem: Host-associated > Plants > Roots > Nodule | place: USA... | reverse complement strand
AGTATGTATATATATATATATATATATATATATATATATATATATATATATATATATATATATATATATATATATATATTATTTAAATATCATTTTCATTTTGAATGAAAACATTTATTGTTATTGTATGCAGCATCAAGATGCCCAAAGTATTATTTTTCATGTTTAACCGGTCTTCTCTCTTTGTATTTTCAAAAATTTAAAGTAAAGTAATTAAATTATTCATTATAAAAAAAGTCGCTTTTTTAAATTTTACCGTCGACAAATTTTTTACCGTCAAATTTTATGTAATTATCGAAAACTACAAATATATTGATAAATATATATTAATAATTATCAATAAATTTGCTGGCCATACAATTTGATCTTTTTTTCCAATTTGATCTTCTTTTCCAATTTGATCTTCTTTTTCCACCCATCTTATTTTTCTTTTTTTTAATTTGATCTTCTTTTTCCAATTTGATCTTCTTTTTTCACCCGTGACAACAATTGTTTTTTGTATTGATTTGATTTGTATTATTGTTAATTTCTTAATCCCTCAAGTTTTCAATTAAAGAAAATATGTTACTTCTTCCAAATTTTAAAATTTTAAAATAAAAAATAATTTTTAAATTATAAATCCAAAAATAAAAAAGAACTTTTAAATTATATAATTCAAATTTTTAGATTATAAATCACTTCTAAATTATATAATTCAAATACATTTTTTTATTATAAAATAAATCTTAAATTGTATAATCTAAAAATTTGTCCGTGCTTATTAAGTTCGAAAGTTAATTCAGCATCATTTTTAAGTTTTGGAATTTTCTAGAAAGCTTCTTTATATGGGCTGCAGAAAGAAATTCTGTATTGAGAATTCAGAAGGCCCGCCCTTCCTGGAAACAGGCCCAATACAGCTAGAGAAGTGAATTCCAGATACGTAGTCATCATTTATTTAAAAAATATTTTTTTCATCGATCTAAAAGTCTATCCTAAAAATAGACGCATCGAATTTCTTTTTTTAAAGAGTGTAACTAAGAAAATATATTACACAAATTGGTTTTCGTTAGTTTCTGTATTTCCAAAATTTATTAAAGTCAGAGTTAATAAGACAATTATATTAAAAAAAAAATCAATAAATTTGACAAAAGAATTAGAACAAGCATAACATTTAACGTGCTTATTTTAAAGAAAATGAAGTTTGGATGAGTTAAAACAAAATCCTGTAATAAGAGAAAAAGTATGATTTGGATCCATGGTATCACAACAACAACATCATCATCCTATCCTGAGAAAATCTAAATTTGCAACAAAAAAGAAAAGGATTTATCCAACATGTGAAGAAAAGTAGAAACGCAAATTTAAAACGTGTAATAATACAAATGACTAAGATGTTATTGAGGTATTGCAGTGTAGTAGGAGGTGGTGTTAATTAAGGAACCCCTTTGTGATTATTTGCACCAGTGGCAGTGGCTTCAGACTGAGAGGAAAGTGCAGCACCAGAAAGAGTGGGTGCTTCAGTGGCTCCAGCACCACGACCTGTCTTTGGTTCTTGATGACCCTGCGTTCCATAACCCTGTTGCTTATAATCCTCCAGATCCTTGTATTGCACGTAGGGACTGTCCTCTATTGGAAGCCCTTCAAGCCTTTCTTTCTCTGATTCACTCTCTGTTTTTCTCTGCTTTTCTTGCTCCATCTTTCTCTTCCTTTCTTCTCCATTTTCAACCTTTCTTTATATAGGATACTTCTATTTTCTACCTCCTCTGCCACTTCCCCCACTCTAACACGCGTCCTCTCCCCCCACAAATCTCACACTTACGTGCCACCTCTACGACAACCTTGCTGTTTCTGTCCACAAAATCATTCCATGGACAACAACCTCTTTCTCCACATGCTTCTCCACCACACCACGTGTACTTTCGAGTTTCATTTATTCATATATACCCCATTATACATATATCTTTATATTTTATTTAAAAGAAGTGAGTGAGTTCCTCTTTTCCTCTGTTGCTGAGACAAATTTAGCTACTCTTTTCCTCTCATGTGCACTTATCTATACCACTTTTGTAAGATTATGAAAGATAAAATAATTTAATATAAATAAGATGAAAATTTTATTTATTTTATAAATTAATTTTGTAAGTTTAAAGAAGATTATTTCTTAATTTTTAAACTTTAATTATAATTATATTACATTTATTAGTGAAAATTATTTTTTTTGCTTTAATTATTTCGAATAAATTACATTGTTTTTAGATTTGACTTAGATCCATACAAAGTAAGAAAAATATGTTTCACATGGGATACGACGTAAATAAACAAATTTATGATATAGAAACTACGAACATAAAAAAAAAAAAAAAAAAAAACATGTTTGAGTGAAGAAAATTACTTGAAAAAAAAAATTCAATATAATCCAACAATGGAATAGTAAAAACACCTTCCACCTTGCAATAACAAAGCATTGTGTAGGGTGACTCATTTCAACATTAGGACAGGCAGATGAAAGAGAGGAATGGAATTGAAGATGTTAATAAATCGGGTTGGGTATGGGTAATGTTTACCCGGTTACCCGTCCGGTCTAAAAAGATTTATTTTGTTTCCTGTCTTGTTATTCGTATAGTATTTGTGGAAAAATATAAGAGTTTTTTTAATATAGGTGGATACCGACCTATTTGTAGATATTTTTATATGTTTTTCAAATTTTAAATAAAATTACTGTAAATAATAATTTAAATAAATAATAATAAACTTTAAATATGAATCAAATCAAGTTATTGAATGATAATTAATGTAAATAAATTTGGTCCTTTCAAAAAATAAATTTAAATAAATTGTGCTAAAATAAAATTTTAAAAAATTAATTAAAAAAAATAGAAATACATAAAGTCAAATTTTAATTGATTATTTTATTATTAATATACCTTTCACTAATAATATCACTTGAATTAAAAGTTACTTCACTATTAAATATTTATACTCATTACTCATGTGTATACATTAATAATATTCATTTAGTATTTATTACAAATTTTGTTATCCTTAAATTGAAATTAATGAATATGTGTAACAGGTGACGCTATTTGTGGGAAGGGTGATCAATACAAGTCACATAGATAGAACTTAGACTCTGTTCATTTGAGGTTGAAAGGAATTGGTAAGATGGATTACGAAGTGATTTTTTCGTTCGTTTGTGGTTAATCAAAAGAAAGTGAATGAAGTGATTAACTAGACGTATCACTTTTAGCATCTCGCATAATGGAGGTGATTTGAGATGATTAATTAAGCAAATACAAGTTTACCCTTTTGTGTAATATTTGTGTGTGTGGCTGAGGTCTGGAAATAGAAAATAACAGAATTGGTGTAGATCTAGTGAGGTGTACAATATTCACTGAAGAAGAAATTCAATCTTGCCATAGTTGGAATTGATCCAGGGCATGGCGTGAGTGAAAGGATCTGATCTTGCCAAAGCTGGAATTGATCCAGGCATGGCGTGAGAGAAAGGATCTTATCCCATCACTTGGTACGTTTTTTTTTCAATTTTAGTGGTTAAAAAAATAACAAAATAAATTTACTTGTACAAATATCAAATTATATTACTTATTACATAAAGGTCAAAATGATAATCTAGTCAATACTTCTATTAAAACATATTTTTTAATCTATCTCATAAATAAAATCACTCCAAAACTTTCACAAAATTTACTTTCAAATCTACTCACAATCTCTTATAAATCAAAATAACACATAATTCGCTCTCAAATCCATTCAAAACCCACCCACTTTCTCAAATCCTCAAGTGAACATAACATAAGTGTTTAATGAAGAAGACTTTGATCTCTTAACTTCTTTTGCATATATATAAATTAGTATATAAAAAAAAAATTAGAATTTTAATATATTTAACATCGTAAATTTAATATATTATTTGAAACATCTTATTTTTTTTACACCTAACAAATTGTGAATGTTAAAAAGAACATATTCAAAGTTGGTCACTAAAAAATTGAGTCACGTTGTAGAAAAAGAATAATGTGAAAGTTAGATTAAAAAAGAAAACCGACATTTTACGTTCGTTACCCATTATTTGATGTAAACAAATCACTCTTACTTCAAGTTCAATAATGTTTAACATTAAAAGTTAGTTTAAACCCTAATGGTTAACATAAAAGTAAGTTTAAAGTTACTTTTTACGTGATGAGCCCAAAATTTCACTTTTTCTGTAGTAAGTAGTCATTTCAATATGTATTTGTTCAGAAGTACAGTATATATTTGCTTATTTTTTTTCATTCATTTAAGTTTATATTCCATTTAAACTTGTATTTGAAAATAGAAAATTATATGATTTATTTTAAAAAATTTATTTAAAGTTATTTGAAAATCATTTTTGATTTGGTATATTTCTTTAAAATGCAATGAAGGGTGAACAATGTATCTTTTAACTTGATTTGATTGATTCAATGATAAAAAGATAAAATATTTCAACTCGATTATATTAACATTGAGGTGGGTAAAACTTTCTAATGATTTGAAAATAACATCACATTGATCAACTTCAACTTTGTATAAACCAATTTCAAATTCATTATCATCACATCAAATTCAATAGGAAGATCCTCTCAAGAGATCTTATTCATGGTTTACTCGATCTCTTCTAAAGTTTATTATATGACTCATGTTGAAAATATTTACTTAATATTTTTTTATTTAAATTAGTTTTTAAAAAATATTTATCTTTTTAAAAAATATCTTCCAATTTTAGAAATTAGTTATTATTTTAGAATTTAAAATTTAGAAATAAGTTATTATTTTAGAATTAGGTAATCAAGATTAACATATCGTAAACAAAATATATATATACATATATATATATATATATATATATATATATATATATATATAAGTGTGTATGTATAGTATATGAGTAAAATAAAATGACAAGTTATTCCATATAATATATCTTTTATATTTATCATATATCTTTCATATTTCCATAACACTTACAAATTTTCAACCTCTATAATATTTCATACTATAATTATATGACTCTTGATATTTTATATTGTAATTATGTCTTAAAATATACGCTTAATTAGGGATGGCAAAAATATCCGCGTCCGCGGATATTCGCGGATAAAATTCACGGCAGATAGTTACTACCCGCGGGTAGTGGGTATTTTAATACCCGCTTATAAACGGGTCGGGTACGGGTATCATATTATCCATACCCGCGGATACCCATTACCCGCAAAAAATTAAAATTAAAATTTAATTTATATTTTATTAAGTTAAATTTAATTAAAATTAAAATTAATAGTATATTTTATTATGTCAAATTTAATTATAATTATAATTTAATTTATATTTTATTTTTATAATTTTATATTAAAAAATTTATAATATATATATATATATATATATATATATATATTTTAAATATTTGCTGTTATCAGGTATCCACGGGTACCCGCAGGTTTTAAAAATATCCGCGGGTATTTTTTAAGCGGATACCTGACGGGTAAAAGGGCGAGTAGCGGTTGGATTTTTTTTATGCAGGTTTAGGGTTTAGGGTTTACGGGTAGGCACTATCCGTGCCCGACCCGACCCGTTGCCATCCATAGGCTTAATTAGTTTGATGGTACCCACTTTTGTTCGGATGTTTCAGTTTGGTCCCGACTTTTAAAAAAGTTTCAATTGTGTCATAACTTTTGAAAAAGTGCCTCAATTAGGTCTTTTTGAGGAAAAAAAATTACAACGTCGTTAACGGCGTGCCTCGTATCAGTCTCTGGATTTTTTCATTCCATTTTTTTTTTAGATTTTTTTGAATTTTTTTTGCCAGGTGTCAGGTCCCTAGTGTGACATGTGACATTGTCAGTGTCACATGACAAGGTACTGCCATGTGTCAACGTACCAAGGGTCATTGACTTGATTTCAATTTAGTGCTCACATATACCTGTTTCAATTTAGTTTTTACATATGTCTATTTGTTTCAATTTAGTCCCCACATATATTCTTTTGATTTAATTTTGTCTCAATTTTTTTTTTCAAAATAGAGAAATATTGTTTTTCTTAATACAAAATTTATTATTTATATAAATCTTATATTGATATTTGTTTTTAAAAATAACTTACAAAATTAAGTATTGATATTGATATTAAAATTTAGTTGAAAAAGTCATGAATAACAAAACATGAGTTAACAATTAAAAAAATATATTATGTTATAGCGTCATTTTCAAGACAGAGAATATAGTATCTTTTGAAATTTGAGACCAAACTTATTATTTATATATGTGGGGACTAAATTGAAACAAATAGTCATATTAGGAGACTAAATTGAAATCAAAACAATAACATTTGATAGTGACACTAACACATGTTAGTACCTCATCACGTACACTGACAGTGCCACGTGTCACACCAGAGACCTGCCATATGGTAAAAAAAGAATTCAAATTTAAAAAAAGAAATTAAAAAAAATTAAAAAAATCTTGAGACTGACACGTGGCACGCTGTTAACGGCGTCAATAATTTTTTTTTTCTTAAAAGGACCTAATTGAGACAATTTAAAAAAAAAAACAGGACATAATTGAAACTTTTTTAAAAATAGAAATCAAACTAAAACATCCAAACAAAAATGAATATCATCCGACTGATTAAACCTAAAATATGCTACCTTAAGCCGATGTCTAGTATCTATGCAACGGTCAAAACTCTAGATTCGTACGTGATCTTAACAAAGGGGACCAGTCTAGTAAGTGTCTTTGTCATATTGGCAAAAATTTGAACAGTCACAGCCCTTAGCCATATTAAGCAGGTCCGAAAGTTACACTGATATGAAAACTCGACACCTTTATATAAAACAAAAGGTTACGTATGGTATCTTCATGTCCTCTCAGAGTGGTTGAAATCCACTGGCCACTACTCAGTGTAGTGCCTCATGCTTTGCTCAAAGGTTTCTTCCTTTCAAACTTTCAATACACTGAATGTAGAAGGAATCTCCTGAATAGATAGACACTACCATATTTCCCGTTTTCACAATAATGCACCCTAAGTTGTTAAATCTATTTTACAAGTAGTCTAACTTATTCGTCCCTTGTGTATTTATTTTAAGCCTGACACAGATTTATAAACCTTTATATAAAGTTATTAGCTTATATAAAGACCATTTTCATATTAAAAATAATTTAAATATATTTTTGATTAATTAATGAGATGAAAAGCTAATAAATAAATATCCTCTTTCTTTCATTTTTGGTGGAAATCACACATAGTCTCATGTTTTAATCGTTTAAATAGTTTTAAATTGTGATTACATTATAATATAGTGATATGTAAATATTAGCTTTAAAGTCTATATTATAAAATGATATTAGAGTTTATAACAATAAGATTTATTTGGCTAATTGGTCACTTTTATTAGTCCTTTTTTTTATGCATTTGATGTTCTCGGTATATAGAATATGAATATGTTGGATACTTGTATAAACTAAAAACAAAACTCAACAAACAATGGCGTAAAATTTCACTTACAACGACAAGACTCGATCTCACCTTATCAGACATTTGGATCCATATTTCATTTTTGATGATCCATTATGAACATCAAAAACTATTTTAAGAAATGATTAGGTAGTTGAGTATTTCTCATTAAAAATATTGGTACCATCATAATTATTTCTTTATCGAGAATATTAGTCATTTACAGGTCTATAAAAGAGATATATACTCACGACCTAACCTTGGCGATCTCGAACATGTATTAGATAGTCCCAACTTTGGTCTATGAATATCCTAGTTCAGGGTGCTATTTTGAACTATCTAAATACTCACTTACTTGGTAAAACTTCCTTAGACCCCACCATAGTCCCCCTCATATCCCGTAGTGCACCAAACTGTGACTTCCCAGATCCAAACACTTTGTCATTGGTTTTATCTCAACTTATTGAAACCAATATATACATATATATATATATATATATATATATATATATATATATATATATATATATATATATATACAATACACAAAGAATATAAAATAACAATAAAACATATAGGTAACTTTCTTTTATCCAAGCTTACTAAATAAAATAATATTTTCTTTTACTTCATTTTTATATTTTTTAAATTATAAAATAATGATAAAACAAAATAAGAATCAAAGCAAGAACTTTAAATAATTAACTATATACAGATTAAAATGTTATAAAAAAATAAATTATAAATTAATATAAGGACCCGTACAAAACTGAAGATAAATGAAACGAAATAAATAAATAAGACCAATACGTAATTGAAGATAAATTACTAAAATAAAAAAATAGAGCTAGTGTATAACTGAAAATAAATTAAATAAAATAAATAATCAGGATCAGTGCATAACGGAATATAAATAAAATAAAATAAATAAATAAAATCAGTACGTAAATAGAGATAAATTAAAAGAAATAATTAAGTTGAACCAATGCTTAACTAAAAATAAAATAAAATAAAATAAATAAACAGAAAATATGACCGATGCATAGCTTGGAAAAAAAACATGTACGAAAGCATACAACATGCATACAAGCATACAACCAATTCTATTAGGGTCATTAACCTCTTTATGGCGGCACATGAGGTATCAACTAGTACTCAAACACTCGTTCAAGATACACTACTTTCATAATGACACAACATGTACATTGTTTCATTGTTATACCCACAACATCTACTGTTATGCATTCCTCTACAGAGAAAGAAAATAACTTAAACACCGATAAGATTGAACATACTTACGAAAACTAAGATTTGATCGGTATAAGTTTATTTATACTTTACCAATTCTTCAAGACTTTATGTTCACATAGAAACTATGATTAAAAACCCTTATTTACCGAAAAAGAATGTTGAAACAAACTTCAAAAAAATATGAACATTAAAATAAATTAAGAAATTATAATTTCTATTTATACACTATTCCATTTCAACTTCTAAATCTAATAATTAGTGGATACCTAAGAAGATATGAAAATTTAATCTTTTAAAATTGTCATAGTTTACTAATTTGGTGTTTAAAATTAACAATATAATAAATCAATCCTTGAAATCATACATTTTGAATTGAGTTAGTCCTAAAATTTTAATAAACTCTCAATTAAATGAAATTATGGAATGGTATACAAAATTATAGTAATAATATAAAAAATTATATTTTCACTCAATTATAAATTGTCTCATAGAAATATAAAAAATATATTTTTATAATGACAAATAAAAATAAATGGCATATTGTTCTCGCAAAAGGGGAATCCGAGATGCACACTGGTCGTAACTCGACCTGTTTGCCAGATGTTATACAAATGAATGCTTTCGTTTCTCTTTAGACCTCCTGCCTTTTCGGTCATATAACCTTCCTCTTGGTGGAGAGCAGCTTCTTAGCTTTATAGAGGTCTCCAGCTCATGTTTCAGTCTTCCTAGGATTGCGGGAGATAGTTGACGTGTGCGGGGGTTACCCCAACCTTTGTGGGGATGTGGTTATGTGACTGTTTTGTCGTTATTCTGAAGAGAGAGGGCAATTTAAGTGAATTGGGCCTTCCGGATAGGTTGAGTTCAGTGCATCGGAGTACATAGGTCGACTCCAAGTTGAACACAGTATGTCCTTGTAATGAGGTTGGCTCCAGTCCAAACACAATACGTTCGCACACCTTGGTTGGCTTGAGGTCGGCCCAATAGTCCATACGCATAGGTCATTTTGAGGTCGACCCAATAGTCCATACACATAGGTTGTCTTGAGGTTGGCCCAGTACGCACATACACATAGGTCGTCCTGAGGTCGTCTTGAAGTCGGCTCAATACGCACATACACATAAGTTATCTTGAAGTCGACCCAATACACACATACACATAGGTCATATAGAGTTCGGTCGCCAGAGTGTACATATTATTTTAATAAAAATAAATGGCATACATATTATTTTAATATTATTATGAATATAAATATAATAAAATAAATTATACAAGTGTTATAATATTCATAATTATGAGAGAGATAAATATGTATTTTAACATTATGATTCTCTCAATGTCATAGGAAAAAATTAGAAGACACCACATAATTAAGTCATTAAAGTTTTTCTTAGGAAAATTATTCATTTTCTTAGTACAAAAAGTACTATTTTACAAACTGAAGTAGTGGTTTACGGCCGGCCTAAGTAATTATGAGTAAGAAATAATTATAAAACCACTATATGCTTGTACAGTGGACCACAGATACGTGATTGGGGTTAAAAAGTCTTGCAAAAAAAATTGCATAATTAATAACAAATAATCTACCAACATTATTAGCAATTAATATTAAATGATTCGTCTAACTCCATTCACACCCTTCATATCAACATCTTTCCATTTCTTGCACAATATCTCCTTTGCATTTCTTCACCAATGTTTCTCCCATTCTTTTTACCATTGTCGCACTAATTCCCTCCCATATTTCTAACAAGTGCAAATGTCCCAAACGTAAACCAAATTTTCAAAATGTATTTAATGCATTCTAAAATTGATTTTATGAGACATCTAACAACTCCTCAAGAATATCTGTGGGAACATAGTCCCAAGAGGGTGTGAAGAGAAGAAAAAAAGGGTTAAAAAAAAAACTTGCCCTCAAACCTGAGTTATAATAAGTATGTGTCATAATATGTTTGATGTTGTTTTGGCGAGAATAGTTCTGGCCTTCTGCATTCACTTTTATCGTCAAATGTCATTATAGACCAAGTATTATTAGAAAAAAATACAATTACTTAGATGAAGAGACTAACTGAAAAAAGGTGTTCAAGGAAGTTATTATGTATAATTATTAAGCATTGGTAGAAAGACAGTGAAGTTTGACGGAATTAAAAGGGCTGGTTTGAATAGCATTAATGATCCGTAGGTTTATGGTGTGAAAATAGAAAGTTGGTAATGAATGAACGATGAGGAGAGGCTGTACAGTGGAAGAAAAATGAGCCAATATTTAGGTTTGGCTTGCAACATTTCTCCCATGCCAGGGAGCAAACAGACCAACTCCAACCAAGCAGAAGGCCCCAGCCATCATCAAACCTAACTTTTAAGACCTTTTTTTCGTTTGGAAAAGTTAAATATTAAAATATTATAAAATAAAATGAGTAGCCAATCAAGGCACACCCCTCTTCGAGTGAGTGATGAACCTTAGATCAACCCCAGTTAATGGAGATTGGGGTCCCAACCACGTGCTTCCCATCAGACCATTCCAACCGTCCAAACGCATTCACTCTGTCCTGTGTGGAACCAGAGGACGAAAACGTTACAACGAACGATTTTTTCTCATTCTCCTTCAAACTCAGCACTTCCGGCTCAACTGAGATTTTCACTGAGGCCGTGTCTGACGTCACCGAAGCCTTGTACGTTCCCGCGGGCCCCATGTTAGTGACGGTTCGACTGTGCTTCACCACTCCGGACCCACTCCCTGATTCAAACAACACCGCAAACGACGGGTAGTTCAGGTCGTTCACACTGTACTGCTTGCCAGCTTCGCACTCGAATTTTCTCTTCGCCAGGGTGTTGATTTCGGAGGCAGAGTAGTTTAACGCGCACAGAAAACCAAGATAATCATCCACTGTTAGATCGTAGACCAGCCCTGGATTGAGGGCAGCCACCGGGTCCACGTGTCCCGCTCCGTGATCGAACGGCGTCGAGGGTTTTCCCGTTGCACTGTCTTGCAACTTCGCACCGGTTTTGTAAACGGTGTAAGCCGTTGTCATGAGAGCCGATCGAACCGCGGCTGGGCTCCACTCTGGGTGAACCGATTTTATCAAAGCGGCTAAACCGCTCACGTGAGGACAAGACATTGAGGTCCCCGAGATGATGTTGAAATCCACTCGCCTGTTATCAACGGGCAACCCTGTGGGACCCACGGCTTTTGACCACCCCGCCAGGATGTTGACACCTGGCGCGATCAGATCTGGTTTCAGGATCTGTGGCGTGATCGAGTTGGGACCTCTTGAGCTAAACGCTGCAACCACAGGTGATGGCTGAATCCCCACCTTTGTTCCTTCGAACAAAATACTGACCGTCGGTTTAGCCTCGGAAAACAAATACTTCTTGATGGCATCGCCGGCTTTCTCCCCCACAGCCGATGCCGGCAGCAGATGAGCATCAGCCACCAGCTCCTCGCCGTTGGCGGCGGTGTTGCTCAACACCATGCCCAAAGCCCCGGCGGATTTCACCACTGAACCTTTCTGTACCCTAGCAGTTAATCCACGGTCGCATAACACAATCTTTCCGGCTACTTTCTCCGGCGACAAGGTTCCCGTCACGCATAAGTTCCCGTTCGTAGCGTTGCTGGCATTCCCTGCGTAAACAAATGGTAACGGTGAATCGGGTAAAGCGTTACCTCGGTATAGCGACACGCCGGAGAAGTTAAGTCCATTCCCTAGAGCAACATAAGCAGGGAAGTCACGATCCAGAGTACCGGCACCCACGGTCGTAATCCATGGTGCCACGTTTGAGAGACTGTAAGGACTAGGACCCGCGTTCCCAGCGGAGCAAGAAACTAAAATCCCTTTCTCCATCGCGGAAAAAGCTCCAATAGCGACACTGTCTCTGAAATAATCGGCCATTCCACCACCAAGCGACAACGACAGCACATTAGCGTTGTCTTGTATCGCGCTCTCAATTGCCGCAAGAATATCGGAACTGAAACACCCTCCTTTCCAGCAAACCTTGTAAACAGCGACTCTCGCGCGCGTCGCCATCCCACGCGCCGTCCCGGCTGCGTAACCGAAGAGACTCGCACCGGAAACCACCGACCCCGCGGCCGTGCTGGCGGTGTGGGTGCCGTGACCGTCATCGTCGCGCGGAGATCTAGACTCCTCAGTCTCGTTAATGGGACCCAACATGGCCTCACAACCCTTGGCAAAGAACCTGGCTCCGATCAACTTTCTGTTGCAGTTGGAAGCGCTGAAGTTCGTTCCCACTTCACACTCTCCTTTCCAGCTACTAGGAACAGGTCCAAGCCCCGTGTCGTCGAAGCTCTTGCTCTCGGGCCAAACGCCAGTGTCCAAGACTCCGATGATGACGTCACTCGCGGAGCTCGACTCGGGGAACATGTCCGCGCTCTTGTCGAGACCCAGGAACTGCGGCGTCCTCGTTGTGTGGAGTTCATACCTCATCTCCGGCAACACCGCCAGAATCCCAGTTTGGCTTTCCAGCAAACGCGCTTCATCCGCAGTTAATCTAGTCGCGTATCCGTGGATGGCGTTATCGTAGGTGTAAATCATTTCCGCCGAGTCGGACACCGATTTGAGCGACGACTCATACCACAGCGTATGGTGTTCAAAGCTTTGGGGCATTTCCGATTTTGCCACGTGTACAATGTAGGTTCCCCTCTCCGGTTCTGCCGCCCGAGCAGCATCGTGGCGACCGAGAAACAGAAGAACCGAGAGAAGCAGAGGCAACGTTGTGCGAATCGACGAAGCCATGGGAGAGAGTGAGGGAAGTGAAAATAGATGTGGTGGCTTTAAGGAGTGGTGGCTTTAATGCAAACTTTATGGGAGTGTGCCAGTTTAGCAATGTTGTGAAAAAAAAAAAGGATGCGGTGGGTGGTTGTCTGCTTCTCAAAATAATTGCGAACGTTGAGACAAAAAAAGGAGGAGATAGAAATACGAGTTATCTCAATTAGTCCATTTAAGACGTTCGATTTTAGTTCACATGTGCGTTTATGACCGTTCCCTCAGTTGTTATTATTATTAATATTTTCTCTTATTTTATTTCTCTTGCTTTTTCTACCTTTACCTGTTTTGGCAGATTAAAGCATCATTATGCTTTGGCTTTTTAACAGGACCCTTCACACTGTCTGCCACACCACCACGTTCTCCAAACGTTACTTCACTCACCAATCCTTTACCTACTAACGCTTCAAATGCGTCCTTTTACCTATATTTTTATAATACCATTTCAATTTGCGCTATGCCTACATGCATACCATGCTAGACGCTAGGCGGTGAAGATAAGGTGAAGCTCTTGATATTGTAAATTACGAGTGTTTCGATTCACGGGTATTCATTTGTATTGTAGTGTAATCTTACACAAACTCCACTTCAACTTTATTAAATCAACAGATATTTTAGTTAGGTACAGTTTGGACCCTAGCGTCTTTGTCTATACCAGCCAACCAAGTTTTCCTTTTCCTCCTATCTTAAGAAAGTGGTTCACGGATTACCAAAACCAAGAAATTTCACTCACGGGCTTTCTTCTGTGCTGGGAATTTACATGAATTGACAACAAACATAGCACGACTTGTTTCCTAAACAACTAACGTTGTCCCTTTTTTCTGAATAAATATCTTTAGTTTTCAATAAATGTTACGAGATCTTTGCCATTTGTTTCTACTCCGATAACTTCGGTGACGTGAATGGTCTTGCTCTTGGACTAATTTGACTTCAGTAATATGATTCTCTTCAATTTTCTTGTTCCTTACAGATCAAATCAAAATCCTATTTAACGACAACAAGTCTTGGTATATCTCTAATTTAGTTTAATATGGAAAGAGAAAATGTAATCATTAATAAATATATATTGAAATGATAAAATGAAAACGAGTATGATATTGAAGCATGGCCTACTCATTATATGTGGATTAAAAAGTATATTTTTCTGCGAGTGAGTTGGCGGCAGATAAGATCACATGCAAAACCAATAAAATAATAAAATTCTTAAAGCTAAAAAAAAATATCAAAATATTAGAATAAGCTCTTATTAGTTATTATTATTTCTGCTACCCACCTAATAATAATTGCATTATTCAATTTAATTTCTTTCGTTGCTTCATTTATTGCTTCATCCAACATGTTAAATGTGTATTTTACCGCGATGTTTGGGAGAGAAGAGAAGGATAGAAGGGGGATTAAAAATAATGATTTTGTTTGTTATTAATTTAAAAAACCGTAATATTCCTTTTACTATTTTATATTTATCTGTTTATCAAATTAATTAAATTGTACCCCTTTTTCTACTTTCATTACTATTTTAAATAATTAAATATTTTATTTTATTTCTTATCCATTTTTTCAATCTTATTTTTTGTCATACTTTAACGTGATAGACGCTGATAATCATAACCTAACATTTTAATGTTCTTCAAAGACATATTACCTTCTTCATTGAATGGAGTTTTGAAGTACATTCTCAATCAATTCAACTTTACATATTTTTCTATCAAAATATTTATAATCAACGGTTTAAACATAGTTTTCAATTAGAATGTGTATACAGTTATTTTAAAGTACAAAATAAAGTCAATTAGATATACTTAATTTTATTCGTATGAAAATCAGTGAACATATAACGTTAGAATTATACTTTCTTTTTGTCTTACTTGTTGCAATATTTTTATTCTGTATATAAGTTAACATTATTTTAGCATAACGTGGTGATAAGAAGCTATCAACATTGATTAGCACATTTCAATAAAGTTTTTGACATTCTAACTCAATTTTCTCTACTTGCATGCTAAAACTAATATTCTAAATACAAGAAAAAAAATGTTTAATATTAAAGATACTTAAAGCACCGTAAGTTGAGTATAATGGACAATTATGTTAACTAAAAGATTATGAATTTATTTTATAACTCTCATTCAATAAAATATCATCATACACATAATACAACGATATTATTCAATAAATAAATATATATATATATATATATATAAATATATATATATATATCACATTTTGTTGAATTGATAATAAACTATTTTGTTTTTTTTTTCTTTATGAGAAATAAAGAATATAGTAATTGGAACACTTGGGTGTGTCTCAACTCTTTTACAAAATTATCTGAGAAAAAATGTTCAAACATTAAGATTAACACAAAGAGGTTTGGGATAGAAATGTAAATAACAGATAAAGCACACTCTTATGTTATGGTAATCAACTAAAAATGTTAAACCTTGTGGATTTTGCTTCCTATTTTGTTGAATTGGTATATCATTTGGATTTTTTTTGCTTTCATGCATGTTACACTTCATATTTGCACATTGAAACCTACAAGGTGTCTCACTTTAGTCAAATTGACTGTGAGAATCCACCATTGTAACAAAGTATAAATATTTCAAACTAAATAGTCTTAGAGGAAGGCTAGTGCATGTATTTACAAAAGAAAATCTATACATATAAATTCCTAGGAAACTGGGAGCTTAAGGACCTTTGGTATGGCTATGATCTTGTAATCAAACAACAAAGTGTTAAAAAAATCCTTCATGAGCATCAAATCATATTAGATGTAAGTGTTCAATTTAACATAATAAATGCATAAAAAATAAAAAATATCTTCATATATTTTAAATTGTTCAAATCTATTCTGAAGTGTAATAATTTTTTTATCTACAATATACAAAAAGTAATCAATTCTAGACAATTCTTGAAGAGATTTTACAATTTCATTTTGAATGTTTTCATTAAATTGTTTATTTTTTGCGTCTAATACGTTTTTCACAAAACTTAGATTCTTCTTAACTCGATAGTAAGTCTTTTTTTTCCTAAACTTGAATTATCTTTTTACAGAAAACCTAACTTTGAATTATGCTCCAATTAATTTATTATCTACCAAAAGACTAACCCTTAATATAACTAATAGTTTTGTAGAAAAATTTTAATTCCTCATCAAAATATTATGCAAAAAAAAAAATCTCTTGAAACTACTAAATCAAAAAACAAAACTGGGCAAAAAAAAATGCATTACTAATTAATTAATAGGAAAAATATTAATAAAAAAAAATTGAAATCTTCTTTTGCTGGAGGCCTAAAACGAGTGATTTTACTTGTTTTACCCTTAAATTGGTCGTGACTGATTTAAGCTGATACGCAAAGACAAATTTGGAGGAGTGGAGGAGAGAGTGATCTTCTCTAGTGAGAAGATTTGAGTGGAAAGTCAAGTTACTCTAATTACAATTACCATTTTATTCTTATACTTTTTCAGTTTTCCACTTTTACTTGAACCGAGAAGATTTGAGTAAAAGTCACTCCAAGTGCAATTACCAATTTATTCATATACTTTTTATTTTGTCACTTTTACACTTATTTTATTCTTTTACTGATTTTTATTTTATCTATATATTCTGACCATTTAATTTGTAATAATTTTAAACTAACACATATCAATTTAAAATAACTTTATAATATCAAATTATTACTTAAATATTTTTAGACTAATTTTCAAAATTGTATTCTATCTTAATTTCTAAAATTCATATTCGAGTTTAAATAATAAGTGACATTTTATTATAATATAATTTACATCATTTACGATTTAATTTAAAATACTTTTATAAACTTGTAACCTTATTTTTTTTTATCAAAAAAATTATAATTTTTAATTTATCACATATCAATTTAAAATAACTTTATAATATCAAATTATTACTTAAATCTTTCTAGACTAATTTCCAAAATTGTATTCTATCTTAATTTTTAAAATTCATATTCGAGTTTAAATAATAACTGACATTTTATTATAATATAATTTACATTATTTACAATTTAATTTAAAATACTTTTGTATAGGCTTAAATTCCTTTTTGGTCCTCATTTTCGTAGTATTTGTTGTAGATGATCCTCATTTTGACAGGACGTTTAAAATAATCCTCATTTTTACAGAATGTTTAAAATGATCCTCATTTTCGTAATAATTCGTGTTTTATTTGGTCATTTTCTGTGACGCCGTTTAAATCATTAACGGAGCATTGTACAAGTGACACGGTTTGTATTAGGGTGTGTTACGTGTCACATGTACAATGCTCCGTTAATGATTTAAACGGCGTCACAGTAAATGACCAAATAAAACACGAATTGTGAAAATGAGGATCATTTTAAACATTCGGTAAAAATGATGACCATTTTAAATATTCTGTCAAAATGAGAACCATCCGCAATAAACACTACGAAAATGAGAACCAAAAAGATATTTAAGCCTTTTATAAAGTAGTAACCTTATTTTTTTTATCAATTAAACTATAGTTTTTAATTTATCACATCATTATATCATTCATTAATTTTCCTAAACTTTCATCTTATTTTATTTCAATTTTTATCATCATTCCATTAATTTAAATAACTCAATATTTACTTTTTTTTGTTTTCTTTAAATTCATTCACCAAACAAACATCGGCTAAAAGCAATCAATAGAGTGACTTAAACATGCTCTTATTACGTACACTTAAATCACTTTTTACTGTCTCCAGTGGCACCGTTAGAGTAGAATGATGCATGCAACATTTTTCAAAACATACACAAAATAGTTTTTATAAAGCATGAATTCGCGGGAAAAACTGCCAAGACCGCTCCTTTTGTGCGCAGACAGAGACACTGAAACGTCTCTTGCTGCTACTCAGTTGGTGGTGCGTCATGTTCACTGCTTCATGACGCGTTTTCTTAATATACCTTCTTTCGCTGTTACACGCTAACAACAACTTACAAATACTTGTTACATCACGCTACTTCATGTCTGATTATGATAGCATTGTCCTCCTTCACCACTGATTTTCCCTTTCACCATGTTTTCTCATTTTCTTTTCCTGGAAATAGCACTGATGACACAACACTGCCCAAAAATGAAAAATTCTAATACGTCCTCTTCCTAATATGGATCACATGGACAAAGAGCATCACCATCGTGAGTTTTATAGTGTGATAGATATTTCTTCACTTCAATAATAATTAAGACTCATAACCTTAGTTTTTTTAAATGATATATAAACGGTGCAGATTTTCGTCTTAATCAGTTATAACATATTACATTGATGATCCATGTGACTTGATTGCGAGATTTTTCAGAAATTTCCGTAATTACGAGCTACTTAATTGTTGTGTTATTTTTCTCCAACTGATTGCGACTTGAATAGAAGTTTCTTTTTTTTTTTTAGAAAAAGAGTCCTACGTATATAGCATCACACCTTCACTAATGAGATTAGCATAATGCAGCCGTAACTTGAAAAGAATATTAATAAATGATTAGTATATTAATAAGCATGACCACATCGGCACATATTGAAACAACATGAATACAATAGAGTTGCTCCTATAGCCCACCGGAAAGGTTGTGTTTTTGAAACAAAAGCTTAAATGCTTTATTTTAAAGCTTGTTATCCTTGGAGATGGTTGGAATGATGAGTTGTAAAATAGAGTAATACTATTATACTACGCATATCTGATATAAAGGACTTACTTATTATCAATATTTTATTAAAAAAATACGATATAATGCTAATATCCGAATCTTGTATAAGATAATAAGTTTTAAAAATAAAAATTATTTAATTATAACAATTAAATTATTTTTTAAGATAAAAATGATAAAAAGGTGAATTTTTTTATTACAACAAAAATTTTAAAAATATGAAAAATAATGGAGCAAAAGTGAGACCCATATAGGTTGTGTTCTTATGTGATGATTTGAAGGAGAGAGAAATGATTGATTTTGATCGATTAAAAAGTGATGTTTATGTTGTTCTTTTTTATTGATTTGCGTGTGATAGTGGAGTGAATTTGAGAGTAATTTTTGTGAAAGTTTGTGAAAGATTTGAGTGATATAACTAAAAAAAATTAGGCTTAAATATCTTTTCGGTCCTCATTTTCGTAGTGTTTGTTGCGGATGATCCTCATTTTGATAGAATGTTTAAAATGATCCTCATTTTTACCGAATGTTTAAAATGATCCTCATTTTCGTAATTCATGTTTTATTTGGTCCTTTTCTATAACGCCGTTTAAATCATTAACGGAGCATTGCACAGGTGGCACGCTCAAGAAAGACGAAGATGAAAAAATTTTCCTAATTGCAAAATTTCCCCTAAATTAAAAAATTGACGTTAATTAGTCATATGTACAGTACACGTAACACAACCTAATACAAACTGTGTCACCTGTACAATGCTCCGTTAATGATTTAAACGGCGCTACAGAAAAGGACCAAATAAAACATGAATTGCGAAAATGAGGACCATTTTAAACATTCTGTAAAAAATGAGGACCATTTTAAACATTATGTCAAAATGAGAACCATCCGCAACAAACACTACGAAAATGAGGACCAAAAAAGTATTTAAACCAAAGTCTAATAAAATGATATTTAGATAAGTTGTAATTAATTTTTTACATATTATTATCATAAATAAAAATATTTATTAATTGAAAAAAAATTCAAATATATTTGATTTAGAAAATGTAATATTTTAATTAAAAAAAAAACATTCGCAACCGTAAGTAGAATTTGGAATTGAATCCAATAAAAAGAGAATAGGTTCCACCAATCCACTTGTGAAATAATAAAATTTGTTCCACCAACCTAGAACCAAATTCCACACTGGTCAAAGCTCAACCATGGATTTGTTCCTTGACCACCATGAACGGGATATGAAGGCTTTGATTTGAATAAGGGTAGATTGATCATTGCAACGTTTTCACTTCCAAATCTCATCATTGATGCAAAGATTAGAAAAGTCATGCATGTCGCAAATTCCGTCTCCCCCTCTCAAATCATTGAAAACGAACGAGAAAAATAATCGCGAATCAGCGCTTCATGTTCGTCGTGAATAGGAAATCCACCGTAAAGAACACGTCCTTAGAGTAAGATATATCTCACTAGAAAATTTTATATAAGTGGTATTCTTAGAATAGTTTTAATTACATCATATTTTAAAGATTTAGATTTCATACATATTTAATTCAGAATTTAAATAAAAACTCTAACTTTGTTCATGTACCTGTGGAATAATTATATCACATTTGTAATTTTCACTTTTATTTCAATTTGGGTTAAATATGATTTTTATGTTTTAATTTTTAATGAAAATTAGAATTAGTCTATCTTTAAAACCTTGAACCAATTTAGTCTCTCAATTATGTAAATATATGAATTTAGTCATTTTAATCAAATTTTATTAAATTTATTTAACGTTTTAAATGTATTTCTCAAGCTAAAATTAAAGTGAACATGTGTCAAACAATGTATACAAACTAAAATATTATAATAAAATATGTCTGAAACGTCAAATAAATTTAATAAAATTTGGTTAAAAAGACTAAATTCATAATTTATAAAATTTAAAAAACTAAACTAATTTAGTTTTAAAAAAAAACTAATTTCAGTTTTCACTAAAAATTCAAGAATTAAAAAATATATTTAACCCTGTTTAGAAACTCTTATTGTTTGTGAAAACAATTCTCCTATAAATATTCCTCCAATTATGGAATTTTAAATCATCTCTAATAAAATTATTTATAAAAATGATTTAAAAATAAGATTCCTATTTTACGGTAAGTTTCCATACATATTATTTTACACTAAAAAAGTTGACGATTGTTTTCAATGTATAAATAATTATTCTTAAATTAAATATTCTTTTATAAAAGTTATAATAATACTTTTATTTATAGGTAATTATTATAAGCTGGAGATGTTGTTAATCTTAAACTTTATTTAAATTGGGAGAAAAAAAGTACAACAGTGAAAAAGGAAAGAAGAAAAAAAAAAGAAAACTGAAATTATTTAGACTGAGTGATATAAATAAAAGTAAAATAAGAAATAAGTATTAATAATATTTTTATTCTAATAACATTATTGTGATGATTTATCTTATTATAATACATGAATATTGATAAAAATTAACAGCATAATTAATTCACTAGATCAATAATTTAATCAACATATTTTTATAATGTTTAAAAATAGAATTGCTTTATCTGCTTCCAATCTTTCCTCATTTTGGAACACCAAGTGGTGTGGAAAATACTACTACTCTGAAAGCGCACTAAATTTAACAATTAGTACATGTTTGGATTCTTACATAATTGTCGGTTGTGACCACGTACAATATAAAAGAAAGTCCAATATAATCCAAACGCGAATTTAATGAACCTAAAAATTGCGTGTGAGAATCACTTTCTCATTCTCATATAAAAATATAGTAACCCACCCATTCTGTCTTGCGCCCAGACTCAGCACCCAAATCCTCTGTAAGAAAAGTTAGGGTTTGTGTTTTGAGTCTCTCGTCTTGGTCATGGGAGGAGGCAATGGCCAAAAGTCTAGAATGGCTCGCGAGAAGAACCTCGAGAAGCAGAAGGCTGCAGCCAAGGGTAATCTTTCTCCTTTTACTTTTCGAATTTCGTACGTTTTAGGAGTAAATTAGAATTGTTTTACAAAAATTATTTCTCTTGAAAATAATTGGGGCTATATGTGTTCGATCTGATGTAGTTGTTGATTTTAATGATCCTTTGCAGGAAGCCAGTTGGATTCAAACAAGAAAGCCATGAACATTCAGGTAAAAATTTATTCCTCTGTTTTGTTCTTTGTCTGACATTACAACCCCTCAAAGATTGTAAAATTAGATGGCTATGTAATAGGATGGCTTGTAATTGGAAGGTAGAATTCCTTCCCTTCATGAGAGCAACTTTCCAACAGAGTCATTTTGTGATATTTCATCCCAATATTTAATTAATTATTTAGCTATTGATATTTTTGGAAATTCACCAAAGACGTTCTGTTTCGTCACATAGACGGTAAAACTTTTCAATAAGAAGTTAAGATGTATTTGACCGTCTTTGGATAACTTTATTCATAAGTATTAATAAGATAGGAAAATAAATCAGACAAAAATGAAATAAGTTTCTTTTTTGAACTAAAATTAGCTTTAGATTTGTTAATTTTTTTTTCCTGAAAACTCATGCATAAGCTAAAATTTAGTTTATTTTGCAATTTTATTTCAATTTTCATTGTTTGCTTCTTCTCCAAGTTATTTTGGACAAGTATATCCACATAAGATTTTACTTTTTTTTAGGTAAGTTAAAACAAAGATGGTGATATTTTAATAGATTGATTATTTGGTTTTGGTTCTGCTATAAGGGTGAGCTCTTTCTTTCTTATTGCATTTTGTAGTGACTATAATGTTGTAATTGGTGATTGCAGTGTAAGGTTTGCATGCAAACATTTATGTGCACCACATCAGAAGTGAAGTGCAAGGAGCATGCTGAAGCCAAACACCCCAAATCTGATCTCTATGCTTGTTTTCCTCATCTTAAAAAGTGAGGGAATGCATGTTCAGCCATAATATCAGTTTGTTCTGTTCTACATATCCACATAGATCTTCAATTTCTTTTATATTGAATATGTCTGTGTGTTTTGTGTCTTGGGGACAGTTAGAAACGAGAGGGGATGATTAGCAAGTTTTTCCATTGTTTAAGTGTGAAAAACTGTGTTAATTTTCACCTTCTATTTGTGGATTTGTAACTGGTGAATGATTGCTAGTGTCCATATTAAGCCTATTATAAAATTATTACAAAAGCATAGATTACATGAAGTGTTTGACTCCATCTCTTTCATAGCTTCTTTGCTTGCACAAGGCTGCATGGTCTCTGCCTTTCACAATTATTGAGACAGAAAAATTTAACACAGAATTAAGATAGACTCTTAATTATTCTAATATCACATTAAGATAATCAAATTTAAATTTAACTTAATTTCACAAAGCTTTGTGAAGGTAAAGTTTATCCTTACATATTAGAAATTGTTCATATCCCTAATTAATAAACATTACAGATCTCCCAACCATTTCCAACAAACTTTTCTCTTAGAGATTCTAAAAATTGGATTTCGTGTTTCGATAATGAAATTTAACTTTTCAAGTGTCAAATTTCAATTGTGACGGTGTTGAAAAAGAAAAGGGAGAGTCAAAGATGGCTTTGGTCAACAAGCATTCATGGTATTAGTTGAGAGAATAAGACATGGTGAAATTAATGTAAGGAGGTTGATTGGTGTCAAAATAGAAGAAAAATAATTTATAATCTTCTTATATATAATATTATTTTCATATTTTTTGCCCATCTCTTTAACTCTATTTTTATATATTTTTCTCTAATTTATTTAATAAAAATTGGTAAGTTTTATTTTATTTTACACTTATTTTCTTTCATCCGTCTTTTTCATTCAATTTGTTTTTTATGTACAAACTGTTATGAAATAAAGTGAATAACATAGAGAATAATGATAGATAATAGAGAAGAGAAGAAACAAGAGAGAATAGAGAATGAGAGAATAGGGAGTAACTCATCTGTCTATTATTGTTGATAGGAAGAGTCCTATTTATCGATACAATATGTAATCCATAAATGAAACAAATCAACTTAGTTAATTAAAATATTCACCATAAAGAGTAATTAATCATACGAGTAAATGTATCAAATCAATGGATAATCATTAATTCATAACACTCCCCCTTGAGTGTCCATTGATAAAGAATGTGCCTCGTTAAAACCTTACTAGGAAAAACCCTTTGGGATTTGGGATAAAAAAAAACCTAGTGAAGGAAAAAGAGTACAACATTCTGTATTCTTTAATACAATATTGTTCATCACATATTCTATTTCTCCCCCTCATGTAAACTTGCATCATTAAGGTGATGGAGTCCGAATTTGTGAGTCATTTGCTCAAAAGTTCTTCTTGGCAAAAACTTTCCAAATAGACTTGTCATATTTTCAGATGAATGAATTTTTGTATGTCTATATCATCTTTTCAATTGAACAATACACTATTATCTTCATATATGGTTGTTGATTCCATCTTTGTTGGGATAGTCACGAGTTTCTTGCACATGTTGCATTATAGGCCTTAACCAAATATATTCGCAACTTTTCTCGTAATTTTGTATGATTAGACGATATTGCTACTATGGTTTGTTTCATATACCATCATGAAATCATTGTGCTACCACATGTGAACAAACATCTTGTTTGTGATCAACCATTATGACATTGTAAGAATATGTAAAATAACATGCATATCCATAACCCATTGGTCTGAATCTGAATCATTTGGATGGAATAAGCTCATATTCGTAGTACCCTTAAAGTAACGAAGTATATGTTTTACTCCAAACCATTTTCTTCTTGTAGTTGAAGAACTATATCTTGCTTAACAAATTTACAGCAAATACAATATTAGATCGAGTATAATTAGCAAGATACATTAGTGTTTCTATGACACTAAGATATGGTGCTTCTAGACCAAGAAGATCTTCATCATTTTCTTGAGGTCTAAGAAGAGTCTTTATCAACATCTA
>Ga0214543_1004902_pt1 | contig 25088 bp, 11 predicted proteins | sample CNSS2metaG_FD_160094 | JGI IMG/M metagenome (GOLD analysis project Ga0214543, IMG submission 160094) | Root nodule microbial communities from cowpea collected in UCLA plant growth center, Los Angeles, California, USA - CNSS2 | ecosystem: Host-associated > Plants > Roots > Nodule | place: USA... | reverse complement strand
ATATATATATATATATATATATATATATATATATATATATATATATATATACTTTATCGTTCATTAAGAAATTTTTTCATCCATCATTAAATGAATTTTGATTTCAAAATATAATTCTCATTTGATAAATTGAATTATTATTACATATATATTTACTAAAATTATTTTTTTATATTTTAGTTATCACTTTTAGATCTTAATTAGAGAAATTGGTGACCTAGACCGGAAATATCGACTACCTATGACAAACAAGAAAAAAAAAACGTAGGGTTAAGGTGAATTATAGATATGAAATGTTGAGAAACAAAAATCACGAGTGAAATGGATCAAATTTGTAGATTCAAACTCTAAATTTTTTCACTTAATTGTTAATTAGAAAAGAAGTACGAAGGAGGCTAAACATTAGATTGTGGGGGTGCCTTTCTCTTTAATATCTCCAACCGATAATATAATGTTGACATCATAATTCACAAACATCAAGGTATAAAAGATGTAGTGTGAGAATGTGAGGATGGTAAAGTTTGGCCACATGACTTTAATTTCCAATTTATTAAGGAATTTTGCAAGTTAGTTAAGGAGGAGAGTATGTAATTTTGTGGAAAATGGGTATTATGGACAGTGGCGGAACTTGGACAAAAAATTTGGGGGTGTCAAATTATATTTTTTATTTTTTTAGTTAAGAAAAAACTCTTTATTCTCTCTTCATTTATTCTATTTAAAACAAGCACACATAATAGTAGAATTCAAAAAAATATGATTGTCATTCGTTATTATATCATGATACCAAACCATGAATACCATTTTAGATAAACCCTTCCTACCTTATCAATCTGATTTGGTGAGTATTGTGAAATTTGATGACACTTTTTCCGAACCGCGTTCTAATGAATTTTTAAATTCATTATATGTAACTCTAGAAACTTTAGAAATTTGTTTTTTATTGTCTTGAATTCTTGGTTTTCCCTAAATCTCTCAAGTTTAGTTAACGTAGATGCAATTTTTTTACATGTTTATCACAAACTTTCCTCCTTCAAAAAAAGAATTAATTCTTTTACTATTTATCATAATTATTCTAATATAAATTTATCATCTCTCCTATATAAATTCAAAACTTTACAAAATTTACCATAGGTAGGAAAACACAAAATCCTTAAATTTCATAATTAAGGATTATATTCTAACCTCCGTTTTTAATCTATCTTTTTGTAATTTTATCTTCTCACACACTTTCATAATAACTTACATGGTAGAAAAATTTTATAACAAAAACAAAACTCTAATCTCTTTTATAAATCAATATTTCTATTACATTTTTTATTTTATTTTTTATTATTATTTTCCATAATATAAACTTAATATAAATAATATATAATTATAATTTAAAAATATATATAAATATATATTAAAAAAATTCCAAAAAATTTTGGGGGAGCCGTGGCTCCCCCATGTCCCTTTAAAGTTCCGCCGGTGATCATGGATAAAGGAATGTTTGGAATTGCCAACAATGTCAATCCTTATCAATGGAAGTCCTACAAGATGCTTTGAAACTCGAAGCTATGTTATAGTTGTGTTATTGAAAGAAACTTCAAAAGATTGAAAGATAAAAGTATATTTAAATTGTCCAATCATTCAAAATGCATTCCTTGAATAAAGAACTTCTCCTCTATTGTTAACTGCTTATTCAAAGATCCAATATATTTTATTCCACATGAATGTCTCAAATGTATATGTAAATGCCAATGAACAACTACAATAATGACACTTATTCAATTGTCAAATACAAATAAAATGTATCATAAGAGCATGCATATCTTATTCTCAATAGAGCAATTACCATCTTTGATATCCTTACTCATTATAAATAACCTGAAACACTGACCAAGTCACACAAAACAAAAACTAGCTACACCTAACAAAAAAAAATAAATATTTTTACCAAATTAGAAGTCAAGACTTTTACTAACTTAGAAGCCAAAACAAAAAAAATCAATCCAGACATGACATACAATACAACATGACCAAAACCAATAGTATAGAACAACATGCCATAAATGACAGAACAAAAACGAATCCTCAAAATGAATCAAACCAAGGGTGGCAGCAACTGCTGAAATAATGACAAAGTATTAAAAACCAAACAAAACTATTTATGGGACAAATACACTGCAACTTTGTTCATAAATGTAATAAATGACTTGCTAAAAATATAATAAAACATCAACATTTATCCACAAAGTCTATATACATCTCTTCATCCAATACCAAGGTCATAAACCCTACTAATAATAACTCCATCCAATGATACATTGATCAACACAAACCACGTCATATCAAGGAATTAAAAAGAAGGGATTCCAAATAAACCCTAAACACAAATGAAAAAAAAATCACTCCAAAACGAAAATGGTGAAAGAATGAAACTTTACCTCCAATATCAAAAGAATGCATTGTTGGAAGAACAAACGTCACCCAATAAATGAAAGCCCACCCTTCTCAACGTTTGCATCATCCACAAAATCACCCAATAAATCCTAACTATTTAATCAATATATGGTAGACAAGATAGCTTCAACAATTTGTAGTTCCGCGTATGGAGGAGAGCCAACGTAAGTGCCACAGCTAACAACATATAACAACACAGCCAACGTAAGTGCCACAACTAACAACATATAACAACACAAACGCTACACGAAATTCAGAAAAATAAAAATGAAAGAGAAGAATGCAAGCTTTTTATTTGTAAACTGAGAGAACCGGGAACTTTGAACAAAAGAGAAGAAATGAGAAGCGAAACAACATACGGGATGAAAAGAGAAGTGGAAAAGGAAAGAGATGGAGTTCTGATTCGTGGAAAGAAGCAAAAATTTGTCGAAGTTTATCAACAAAAACTTTGTCAAATATCATTTTCCTTTTAAAAAACTATATCCGATATATAGCGAAAGGAAAATTATTTTTTAATAAAGTTTTGTTGATAAACTTTTTGACAATACATATGTGTCGGTACTTCAACGAATGAAAGAAGGTTTGATATAATTTAAAAAGAGAAAAAAAAAATTGATGTGTGTTGAAAAAGAAACTTTTTCGAACTTCGTATTGTCCGTGGTGAAAGAGATTTAGAAAAAGAAAGTGCAGTGAGCAATATGAAAGGCTAAAAACATGTATGGTGTGCGTGAGTGTGAAGGAAAGAAAATGGCCGGCTAAAATAGGGAATCTTTTCTTAGTAAAAAAATCATAACATTTTCTTCGGTCACTTCTCCCTTGATGCAAATCCTTTTACCTCGGTTTGACAGATGAAAGAATCCAAAACATAAAAATTACGGAATTCCCAACAAAAATCACCCACGTGCCCCCAAACACCAATCCAGAGACAACAACACCCGTAACAGCTAGCTTCCAATTATGCCACCAAACAAAGCGAAAAAGAAAACATTACACGACGGAAACCGCACCACCTCATAACAATGCTGCAATATATAGTATATACACGAGACACAAAAAGATGGACAACTTCAATCGTTGAACTACTTTCACAAAAACAGAAAATGGCATCACCACATGTTTTCCACTTTAGCCATCCACATCCTCTGCAATGCACCACCCTACCCTCCACACCAAATATCGTAACCTGCTTCGGATGCAACATAAAAGTTAACTATGGTGAGGACTATTACCAGTGCAAAACATGTGCTTTCTCTCTTCACCATGTCTGCTACAACATGCCCTTAATCACAAACCACCCTTCACATCCAACCCACGATCTTCACCTCCTTGTTGCACCTTCATCCAAAGCCACTCTCAACTGTGTCGCGTGTGGCCACCGTGTCACGGCCTTCTCCTACCACTGTGCTCAATGCACCAGCTTCTTCCATGCCCTGTGTCTTGCACTCCCTGTGTCCCTCGCAATCACATGCCACCCCCACAAAATCAAGCTTGAGTTTTCACCACCCTATGATTTCTTCTGTGACTTGTGCAACAAGCCCTGTAATTTCAACCACCGCTGGCTCTATAGGTGCAGCATGTGTGAATTCGACACACATATATCTTGTGCCCTTGAAAACCTAGAGCCCCGTCTGTTTCAAAGCCCGTCTTTTCCTCAATCAAGCCCTCTGTTAAGGCAACAAGTGGAGCACACAAAACTCAGTGCAGGTGTGGGTGATAGTTTCAAAGGGTATGAGTTTGGGATCATGAGCTTGGTGGCGGAACAAATTGGAGGAGAAAATTTTGATAGCAAAACCGATGGATGGGACAAGAGATTGTACAGTAGTAGTCCATGGAAAAAGTATAACAGAGGTGAGAGTGAGAAGATGAAGAATGTTGAACTTGAATTGCAAGAAAAAAAACTGAGCCCTGCTGAAGTTTTATCAAAATTAGAAGAAAGAACACCGCTTCGGGATAAATGGACTCCACTTTCTGATCATTCACCGTTTAGTTACCAATACAGCGACTCGTGTTTTTCAATAGATTTGGCAAAGTCATATTCAGCCCATGCACGTAGAAGTGACCAGATAACACGAAACGTAGTAAGCAAAGAACCATTTGTTCCAGTTAATAATAAGATGAACGCAGATAGTGATGTTGGGAAATCAAGCCAGAGAGTTACGATGAAAAATCCTAACGAAAGCCACGCTAAACGGTCTGTTCAAGACCAAACAATTGCTATGTCGGAGACAGTAAGTTCCAATAACTTGTACTCTAGTAGCTTCTCCTCTTGTGATATTATATTTTGTCTAATCTGCGGTTTTTCTATTTTAACCTTTCATATCTGTTCATGGGAATATTGATCGAGCGTTAAATATTATCATAAAAGGAAATAAAATCAGTGTTGAAAATATGATATAAAAAATCAGATTTTAAGAAGAGAAAGGGAAGGGTGGGTGTAGAGGTTTGTTTCTCTTGGTTTTTGTCATAAAAAAAAGTTGGTGCAGGGAGATAAGGTTAAAATAAAAGGTGTGAATAAAATATGGGTTAACATGAATTATTTTTCTTGAATTCTTATGTAGAATTATTAGTCATAATAATTAAGTATGGTGCCTTTTTCGAATATCCGACAGGTAAAAACAGAAGCTAAGTAAGGGGTCTTTTTCATTATGACGACACTAATTAAAAATACAATAACTATGTTTGTTATACATTGATACTTTCAGGGAAGATCCAGCTGTTCTTGTTGGAGGAAATTCCTAAACTGCTGCCCTTAGCATTGACAACCATGTTTGAACCACATAATATGAAAACCATAATAAATTAAAAAATAATATTTTGACTACTAAATTTTGACAACTTTTTCTTACAATCTTAGGTGATATTTTCTAAATGATTCTTCATTTTTTCACTTTTTCATTCTCAATATTCTAAAACTACTTAGAAAATGACACATCATATTGTAAGAGAAAGTTGTCAAAATTTAGTAGTCAAAATATCATTGTCCTAATAAATTGGTTTGAAATCTCGGAAGAACAGAAAGATATCGCAAGAAACTAGTCTTACATCGTAAGACTCACCGGAATTCGCAGATGAGTTTCTAATGCGGAATTGTTGTTTTTAAATGTTGGGTTGTAATTGTGAAGTAATCTAGATCGGGTTTCAAGTATAATCAGAAAAGAGATAAGAGATTCACCTGTAAAAATTTTCTGATACTTAATAGTATACGAATATAGTAATGAATGAAAAAAAAAAAAACCTTTATTAGCTGTATGATCATGTTATGGATTAAGCATGATTGAAGAAGTTGTTGTGAACATCCTCATTGGTGAGGTCTTCTTATATGAATCAGTCTTAAAAATTATTTCAAGAGGCTGATTCAAGACTTGTAGTCAAACATTTGACTCGTCAACGCATAATTTTTTTTTACAATAGACTAAGCTTTGTATAGAGCATTAATTATTATTGAAATATATGGATTTAGAAATTTGTTTCTCATTAAGTTAGATTGATTGAAATGAATGTGTGTGATAATTTACAGATTACACGATTTTATCTCTTTTTTTCAATTTGAAGAATCAAACAAAATTAAGCAATTTGGTTTGGTTACTTTTCACAAATTACATAATCAATTTTAAATTATGATTTTGTTTAGCAAGAAAGAAAGATGTATAAGTGTATATCTAAGTCAAAATAATGGTTCTTCTTTTTAGACTAATTGAGTTTGTGATAACTATTTCCCAAATACTTAAAATGTTGATAGTTTATATATATATATATATATATATATATATATATATATATATATATATATATATATATATATATATATATATTTCTTCTTTTTCTTTTTTAAAATGTGACTAGTTTTTTCGGGTTATCACACTATTATTTCAAAATTGCTTAAAATGTTTAACTCTCAATTATTTTTCATAATGTTAAGAACTTGACTGTAAATGAAAATAGACTCAACAACCAATAATTTTTTTTATAATATATTTTAATTTTTTATTCTAATTAAATCTTATAAAATTAACTCATAAAATAAAATTTGTATTCATTTATATATTATATATTATTTTTACCTTTAATGAATATGAAACTTCTACCACAAAATACCAATTTAGAAAAAGTTGAGTCTTCGCATCCAACTTTCTAAACCTTTGATTTTTTAGAGTTTCAACTTCTCGGCAGTTAGTTATTTTCTTATTATTCTTTTAGGGTGTGTTCGTTTGAGAGGATGAATTTGAGGAAGAGTGAATGAATGCATTTGAGTAGATTTGGATGAATTTGAGTGAATGAATTTTAATTGTTTCTTTGAAGAGATTTGAAGGTAAAGTGAGTGAATTTGAAGGTGAAGTTTATGAAAGTTTGTGAATGATATAATAAATAAAAAAATATTTTAATAGACTAAAATATAAAATTACTATTTTACCCTCATAGTTAAAATTAACATATTATTTTTATTTAATATTATTATTTTTACTATTATTAAATATTATTATTATTTTTTATTATTTAACATTATTATTATATTATATTATTATTATTATTATTTAATCACAGGAGATGAATATATGTAAAGATAACCTAGAACATGGTGTGGGATAGGACATTATGGTAAAATATCTATTCGTCTTTATAAATCTTCGCTCTTAAATATGTCTGCGTATTATATCTGCATAAGCGAACAAAGCCTTGGTTTTAAAACTAGTGTTATACCCATGTATATGCAAGGGTGCTTTGTTTTTTCTTTTTTCTTTTAATTTTATATTTGTAAAATAAATGAATATTAGTTATATTTGGAGTAAATGATTAATTTATATAATAAATATTAAAGTCAGATACAGATATTATTAGGATTACGATTGATCATTGTTACTTTAATATTAATATAATAGATTTTTTAGGCATATAACTGTAGTATTTATTAATGGATCGAAATTGAAATGGTTTTTCTCATTATTTTGACAAAATTAATTATTGTTTGTCGAAAACATTTAATAGAAATGTGAATTGGTAGGCGAATATATTTTTTCATGAATCTAAGTTAGATTTTTTTTTCAGGTTGCAAATAATATAATGTTATATTCTTTTAGACATTTGTACTTGAAATAAACATTTCGTTTTTACTCTGGAATTCATAATCAATGTTTTGGTTTCTTGGTTTGACGCTGCTAGTTGTGGACAAAGATGTCATCTTCCTGTAGATATAGTTTCAAGAACTTGTTTTAAAATTCTATTTGTTTGCTATATCTGAGTGATGTAAGCTATATTTCAGTTTTTCATTTCATTTTGCATTATTAAATATTATTTAGGTTTTCTGTTAGCCGGATTTGGTATCATTAGTACTTGGATTGTCATTCCATCGGTTGTTATAATGCATTTGATGCATCGGTTGGGGAGATTTTTGGACATGCAAAGCTTATATGTGTGTCTTTTTACATTATGTGTTGTTGGGGTTTGTGAATTTTGAAGATGATTTTATGGTTGAATGGGAAAACAAAGTGGTTATTGGGACAAACTATTTCACATACCCAATGAGAAATGTTTTGGATTTAGAGTTCGAGGAGATTAAAAAAGGAATTTTCTGCATACTATATCTAATTTCGAGAAATTTTATGAATTGGATGATTTGCATTATATTTATACCTTGTTCTGTGGTGACATATATTTCTGATTAAGAATTTTTACTACAGAGTGGACTGAAATCAAATACTTAGGATTAAGATTAATGTCATTGTAGAGGGAAATTTAGTATGGTATAGATTTTTGTCATCTTTTTTATGAAATGATGTCCCTCAAAGATGAACTTCCAAACACTTATTAATCATTAGTAATATTTTTGTAATTTCAATACAATATTAATGCAAACCATTGTTTTTTGTCTCCTCACCCAATTTTCTAAACCTTTGTTTATTTAGAGTTTCAACTTCTCGGTTGAACTTCTCAACAAGTTATTTCTTGTTATTCTTTTAGTTTTAAAATATTAAATTTTAATTGTGTCCTCAAATTTAAAGTTATTCCAATTGGATTCTAATTTTTAACATTTGTTCCAATTTAGTTCTTTATGTTAGAGTATCATTTACAATGTTAACTATTTGCCACATGTAAGCTCGTAGTTTTTTTGATTTTGATTTTTTTAAATTTTCTAACTTTGTTTTTCTTAAAAAAACATTTTACACATGTCAAATTAGAGGTGTTGCCACGTGTCACCTTGTGGTTTTTTAATTTTTTTTAATTTAAAAAAAATACCACGTGTCAATTGTTTATATGAAAAATCTTGGTCCTTATATTTGTTATTTTATCTCAATTTAGTCCTAATTTCATTTTAAACTGGAGTAATTTCCTCCTTCAAAATTGAGACCAAATTTAATTTTTATATAAATATTATGATGACATTTTTATTATAATGTTCGAAATTACTATTATAATAAAAATATAATAAAGTTGTCTAAAAATATCTATTATAATAAAAATACAATTATAAAATTTATATAAAAATTAAATTTGATCTCAATTTTGGAATGAAATTATTACCGTATAACAAAAAATTATAACTAAATTGAGACAATATAACAATAACCAAATTGAGATTTTTCACATAAACGACACGTGATATAATAATAATTTGACATATGATAATTTTTTTAATTTAAAAAATTAAAATTAAAAATTAAAAAAAATAAAAAAAACCACAAATTGACATGTGATAACATCCTTAATTTGACACATGTAAACATTTTTTTAAGAAAAAAAAAGTAAAAAAAAAAACTATAAAAAAATAAATAAATCATAATAGGACACATGTCATAGAGTTAACATTATCAATAATATTCTAATATAAATGACTAAATTGAAACAAATTTTTGAAAATAAAACTCAATTTAAACTACTTTAAACCTGAGGATTCAGTTAAAATTTGTGGAAAAAATAGAAATTTCCGTATAATTAAACCTATTTATGTATATATGGATGAATTCGCCTTAATTCTTTTTAAATTTGTTAATGAGTGCAGTAATAGGTTGGATCTAATATAATATTGGGTTGAAAATTTTAATTCAACCGTATCATAGTGGTTGGATATTGATGCAACAAATCTTTTCAAAATAAAAAAATCAGAACAAAAGAAAGTAACCAACGAAATAATATATATATATATATATATATATATATATATATATAATCTTGATATAATGTCGCTGTCACAAGAATATTAATTTATTACATTAAAAAAAAGTATTCTTATAAAAGTTATCACGAGGTGAATAAATGTAGAACAAAGCGGTAGATATAACACTTAAATATTAATTTGATCGTAATATTTGTTCTTTTTTAATTTATTTTTATTGTTTGTTTTTTTTTCGATTTCATTTTAATATTTTTTTAATTTTTTAATATTTATTAATTTTATTCAATTTGATTATTTTTATTATCACTATTAAGATAATTAACGGACGAGTTGTTAATAGTGATTGTTACGTAATTTTTTTAACTTTTTAAATTTTGCTAAAGAAGATTAATTTTTTAATTTTGAAAAAATATTCATGTATCAAATTAATATTATGTTATGTTAACGTGACTTTTTATATATTTAATTTAATTTTGGTATTCGTTATTTTTTTCAATTTAAAAAGAATTAAAAAGAAATAAATAAAAATAATAAATATCATAATCATATTAAATATAAAAAATATTGACTCTAATAGAGGACTATGATATTGGTTTTGGCTTGACACATGAATATTTTTTAAAATAAAAAAATTTACAAAATAAAAAAATTAAAAGAAAATAGAAAAAAAACAAAAAAAAACTATAAAATAAAATGTGAAGGATCACAGTCGTTAATTATTTTAATGATATTAAAGGAGACTAAATTAAAAAAAGTTAATGAATATTAAAATCAAATTAAAAAAAATAAAAATATAAGATCCAAATGAAAAAAAAATGAACAAATATTAAGTACATATAAATATTTAAGCCTCAATACAGTAATACGAAAATGTACAATACTTCATAAAATTTTATACGCGTTGAATAAGCTATAACAAAATCAACTTAATGGTTAATATTCAACTTGTTATTGAACGGTGTAGTGAGGAAGAATCAAGTATATTGAGTGTACACATCATTTTATTCTGCTTAATTGTTTTTTAAAATTTACAATGTCGTGTTATTTCTAAAATACTTTTTATAATTTTTATTTTAATACAAAACTCTTACTGGACTTACATTTTTATTTAGTTATTAGTAAAAGAAATAATTTGTTATTCTTATGATTTAGGATTTTATTTAATGTCTCAAATGCTTTAATGAATAATGAATGAGAACAAAATACATATTTTTTTTAAAGAATATGATATTTTGATAATTTCTTTTTTTGTTAGACAAAATTGGATAAAGATTAAATAATTTTCCTTTTTCTAAATACTATAATAAAGTGTACCATTCCTGCAATGAAGAAGACATTGTATTACAACTAAACCAGAAGTGATGAAATTTGTGCCGAAAATTATCAGCGAAACGAGATTGAATAGAGGTGGCAAGCAAATATTAACATGGACCACATACTTTAATAAAATTCGATAAAGTTTATTTTTCAACACATACTAAATTTTTTTTTCAAGTTATATTAAACTTTTTTATTTATTTATTAAGGTGCTGTGTCATTGTGTATTGTAAAAAAAATTGTGAATCAAACTTTGTTAAAAGTAATTCTCCTATTAATATGACTATCGAAATAAGCTTTTTATTTATTTATATTTCTTTAAATAAGAAAATGACTTATAAAATGTGAAAATATGATTGAGCAGCAGAGAATATATGTAGGTTTGGTTGCGAAGAAGAAACAGTAATTATTGCGTACTTTTCTGAGAGGTATGATGATGATTTCAAAGAAGCAAATGGCATCATTGCAGAATCAGAGGTAGCTAGAGAGAAGCAGTGAGTCCCACCATTTCAACCACATAGTGCTCACACAACAACATCTCACTCTCCTCATCGAAATAGAAATAGTAAAGGGATCTATCCATTAATTCTTTTTTGCAGTACAACCCTTTCCAGGACTCAAAAACCTTCGAATCAATTATCGAATCATTGCGCTTTCCATCATTAACTTTCAAACCTCTTTAATTAACTACTTATTTAACAGAGGTTAATTAATTTGGGTTTGGTGGACCATGTTGGCACATGCCATTCAATACATTATCCCACTGGGGTAAGTGAAAGGATGGCATTGCCTATTGCCAAGACTTGCTCTGCTGTTTGGGGGCCCTCTCATCTCATCAACCTTAACCCATTTTTGCCCCTTTCACTACTGACAAGTGGCATCCACATACCCAAAAAAACTCATCAACTTACCTTTTAACCTTTTTCATCTTATTGCATGTGAGTTTCATCATCCATCAATGCCACACTTTAAGACCCAAACCAACACACGCAATATACATGAATTTCTTAACCAATTTCTTTTCGAATAACCATATTTTGACTCACTCTTAACCTATCATTCCAATCATTCTTTGACTATATATTTTGATTTTTTTAACGGTGTAGTGTGATGATATAAGAATGATTGGAGTAATAAATTAAAAGTGAGTCAAAATATTATTATTCTTTATTATTTATTTTTCTCTTTTTTTCTTGGGTTTAATTAATCGGATGATACTCACCTTCGTTCGGATGTGTCAGCTTGGTATGAGCTTTTAAACATGTGCCAATCGAATCCTAACTTTTAAAAAAGTGTCATAATTAAGTCATTTTCAGACAAAAATTATTAACGCCGTTAACTTTATTTATGACTTTTATCACTAAATTTTAATATAAATATCAATACTTGATTTTGTAAGTCATTTTAGATATCAATACGGTTGATGTCATTAATAATTTTTTGCTGAAAAGGATCTGATTGAGACATTTTTTCAAAAGCGGGTATCAAACTGACGCATCCAAATGAGAATGGGTACTAATTAAACCTTCTTCCTGCCCTTCACTTCATCATATTGTGTCTCTCGATCGTCAAATTTCAATGCATGTGTTAAACTTGGACGACTTTTGTTGAGTCTGAGGAACATGAGTTAATTGGGTTGTCTAGGAACTACTACTGTGACACCAGCAACCTCAACAGAACCTTGTATAATAATTGTGACTTATTTAGTCTTGTTCATTTTATTTCAGTATTAATTTGTTGTAGCTAAGACTCCTGGGGCAATTGGGTGGAGGGCATGATTCTTGTGGTTTGTGGAGAACTGCTGGTATAGGGTCTCCATCTCAACCGTCTCCATCCAAGAGAATCTCTCTGTCATATTTAATGGCTAAGCCACATAAATGAAAACCAATACACTTATTTCTACTTTTCTCACATAAAACAATTCACTGCAAAGAATATACCATCATCATCTTTTTACAAAATTGATTCAACATTAACACTTTTTTGTTAACATAAATTTTACTTCTGAGGACTTGGTAAAACTGTAAAAGTAAATGAAAGTGAGATAGACTCTATGTGTGTTGACAAGAACTAAAAATAGAAAAGGTAAGATAGAGTAGAAAAGATTAAGAGCGCAAGTCATTTTAGTCAAAAAAGAAATATCAAATATCATCAAAGGAAGGAGTGTCCTACACTAGGCTTTAAAGACGTGCATCAATGCGATGCAACACTTCAAAACATACATAATACACAAAATCTGTGTCGATCACCCTCATGTCCATAGCGTGCATTTCTCATGTCTGCATCTGTTCCTATACTTCTTGCTTTTAGCAGACATTCTTTTCCTTTTTTGGATTGATTCGATTGCGTTGACTAAAAATAAAATCAATTTACATATTATATAATTAGATATAAATCTCATCTTACAAATTAGTATTTTAGGGTCGATTTGAACTTATATATATATATATATATATATATATATATATATGTTTCTTTCTTTAGCAAGAAAAGCGAATTTCATGTAATGCCGCATCTCTTTCTCCGAAAGACAGATAACTTACGGAAAAATCAACCTACAAAATTTATTAGTTTCATATTCATGAAACCAAAGTAAAATATGTGAGAAAATGAACTTTATGCTTAATTCAATCACAAAACCGGCTTATACATTAATGGTTAATCCAATAACGGATGAAACTATATGTTCAAGAAATAGAAATTTTGGTAGGATAAATTTTTTAACCATGATTTTGATATCATGTTAAAAAATAAACTTTAAACCTAATTTAATCTTATAAAACTGGTCTGTAAGATGAGATTTGCATTTCATTTATATACTATGAAATTGTCTCGTCTCTAATAATATTAATATGAGACTCGGAACTTCATGAACAAAACCAAAACAAACCACACACGCCTTTATAGCCCTACCTTGCTGCAAGAAGTCAACGGAATACATGAGTATACATATATACTAGCCTATAGCCACTCAAAAAGATATCAAATTTTTCAGTGGCTATGTCATCTAAAACCCTTCCCCATCACCTCGCTAATAGTATGCAAAGTATAGACTTTTTTCTCGATAGTACTCCATGTGTGTGGTGGAAAAAAGAAGAAGAACATAGTAAGATATTTCAGTGGCTGTCATATATGAACTTTACTAGGAATTTGCATGGAAATTCAAGAGAAGATATAAAGAAGCTCTGCATATATATTATAATATATATTAATCAAAATGGTCACTACCATGCTACTGCAATTAGGCCATAAAAGGCATCGACCCACACAAAAAGTTATCATGCAGGAATGACTCATGTCAACCCATTGAGCTCTCTTTTTCATTAGTAATAAAAAGTACGTTATTACTTTGTAGAGGATTATTTTGTTAAAGGACACTGTTTATATAAATCACTGGGTCTACATTCATTACGCAAGAAAAACTTTACCTTTTTATAGACTAGATAATTTCTTGTACAATATTCTCCCGCGTCAATAGTTTTCATCTGTAAAATAACACAACAGAGACAGGAGTAATATACTGTTTTATGCGACAAATCTTATACGTCTTTAGTTTTCCACGAAAACTGACAGAACAACATGAAACAATTGTAGCCCGAAATCATATCATATAAATTGTATAACATGTAGTCGGAGAGTGCATGTTTATTTTTGACATATAAATAATGATTATTTTTTATGTAAAAGAAGCTGAAATTAACGAATGATGAGGTGATCTGAGAAGTGGTTGGGATTTTGGTTTTTATGTTACCCTTTTGTAATTAAAGCAAATAATTTTGGGGTACTTGACCTGCCATATGTAGGTCATGTCATGGAAGAAAATAAAGGGTGCTGATGAGGGTCCATTCATCTGAATCAAAAGCTGTTGTTTCCCATGTAGCTCTCAAAACCAAAAACTGTGGCCAGTGAAGACAAATTATAAAATCAGAGAGTACAGAAACAAAAAGAGTTGCCAGGATCATTGAGAATATTGTAAGTGATTAAACTCTTTGCAGAAGTGTTTCCAGCGGGTTTATGCACGTTTCTCAAACTTCTGTTGCAATTCGATTGCAAAAAGCCAAGCAAACACATTCTTCCCACCTCCAAACTTTACGGACAAAATCATGCCATCGTTTTCATTTTTTTTTTTTTTTATGGATAATACGTAAGTTTTCGTCTGCAATTATAGCCGCAAATAATTCTTGATAATAGCTTGTTATATTCAAGAACACGTATTCAGTTAATGCAAGTGATGTGATTTTCATAAAACACCACAATATTATAATATACTATTCAACACTGAAACTACTCGTTCTTATTTTAGTAACCGCCACACAATAATAAAGACAAACTACTTTGCTTGCTCCATATAGAACTGCGTAAAATCGCAAAATTAATTTATGCATTTCGTATAGAATCAAATTAAAGCTACTATAATATCCATTTTTCATGTCGATCGTCTGAAATTCAAATACCAAATCACGCGCTTAGAGGATTGATTCTAACATTGTATGGATCCTAGAGAAAGCATTATAAGGGTTTATCGTATATGAATATTTTAACAATTTTTTTCTATTAAAAATACATGTTTTCATCCAAAAATTGTATATTTTATTGCATATACTAAATAATAAACTCTTAACAAATTTCAAAAAGATGCGTTACCTCTTTTCTTTTACTAACACTTATCTCATTTTTTTTATCACTTTTTAATTTATGGTTCCTTTTATCGCCTAGAATAAAGAACACAAATATATAATAGTAATAGTTTCTTGCATCATTTCTATAAACAAAACTAGTAATAATAACATTATAGTTTAATGTAAAAATATATTTTTTATGAATGTAAAAAGCATTTCGTTACTTTAAGTGTTTCTAAGAGTGAAGAATAATTCCAGAAACATTTAAAAGGATAGAATTTATAATAGTTAATAAAATAATTAAATGACAAATTAAAAATAAATGTAAATAGTATATTTTCTTAAAACATCAAAATAACCACGCGGACTGCAGAACTCGCGCACTTAGAGGGTGCAATTGTTGACACACCATGCATGCACGGTGATATATATATATATATATATATATATATATATATATATATATATATATATGTATATATACATCAACACCAATAACATTAATCTTAAACTGCAGCTTAAGATTAATAACATACCAGTTAATTTCCTTTCTGTTAATAACAAATTATCGATTAGAGATGATTTTGGTATTTAAAAAAAAAACAATTTTTCTTGCGATAGTCCAAGTTGTTTCCTCGGTCAAAGAACACGCAGTTATGATGATCAAGTCCACTGCTAGGCGAAAATACCCGTTGGATAACATAACATTCCAGTGAAAAATCAGAATATGTTCCCCAGTGCAGTGCTTTCAAAATAATCGTACACAACGCAACCAGTTGGCGAAGAAAAATATAAACATAATAACGAAACAAAGCAAAGCACCAAACCAAGTTGAAACATGATGCAGTGGCACCAAGTATTAGGACAAACTCCAGCATTAAAAATTTCTCTCTCAGCCACAAGTACATGAAATAATAACCGTTTTCTGCACTTGTACTTATTATTTTAGACTTACTTGCTATTCTCATGAGCTACAGCAGCAATCTGGGTGTTCGTTTGTCCTAGCAAGCTGCTTATGGAACGCGCTTTTACAACGCCCAGCTTCATCCTCTTCTTCGTGATTATCTCCGGCTTCTCCTCCTCCTCCTCCTCCTCCACGAAGGGCTCGGCAACACTAAGATTTTGCTTCTCAAGAGAAGAAGAAGAAGAAGAAGAATGGTGGTGGTGTATGTGCACCTTCTTTGGTGCAGTTGATGCAATGGAGCGGCTTCTAACACTTGTCATGCTTCTGAGTCTTCCCTTCCCCAAATGATGCTCACACAGCGAGTAACCAACCAGCGTTTGCTGACAGCACCTCCATCCCCTCCCATTCACACGACTGCACCTAGAACCTTCCATCAGTGCACTACCCCTTACCCTCTTCTTGCTCACACTCACGTTTACATCATCCACTTTTCTCTCTTCTTCATCTTCCTCTTCCGTGCTGTCCTCGTTGCGAGAGGAACACTTCTTGTTCATCTTCGTCTTCATCTTCGCCTTCGTCTTCTTGCTGTGCGTAGCAGCACTGTTATTCTCCTCGAATGCCCCTCTCCTTTTCTTCAGCGGAATAGCTTTCTCTTCCTCGTACCATCTATCTGCAACGCATCAATAATTAACACACACAGTCAACGCCTTTTCTCAATAGCTTTCAACTCTACATGCATTATTCAGCTTGGCCATTTACCTTGAGGAGTGAAAGAAGGGCTTAACGGTGACGCCACCCCAGCTAGAGTTTCCAAACCCAAGTTGCGTCCTTTCCTACAAACAAACCAGACCCAGAAAGACCCACAACCATAACATATACATAAAATTTACGATAAAGGATGGGAGATGAAGGGAAAATAATAGTGCAATGCTTCGAAAGAAGAAAACACAGTGTAGTTGGGGACCAGCATTTGGTGGTGGCTACTTCTGCACCTCTAGTGCAAATGGTAGATGTCCAATTTTGAGAAAGGAACCAAGGACTTTGGTTAGATATGTGGGAGAGCATATATGGTGGCTACACAAACCTCTTAATTAAAATTACTTCAACAGTGTTTTCCACTGATGTATACATTTTTTTTTTTTACAAATAATAATAAAAATAATAATATTTTCTTTTTTCCATGCTAGTTAAAAACTTCAAATCTAGATATGGGTCTCAGTTTTTTTTTCACCTTTTTTACTACAAGACTTCATGAAAGAACAAGAGAGAGGGGAAAAACGATTTCTCTTTTTTGGTTCTTACCTGGTATGATTACCCTTCTCTCCGGAGTCTTCTCCAGGTTCTTCCCTTCCAACAACAACAACCTCCTCCTGCAAGACCAACAAAACCAAAATATACATAGGATCTTGTTCTTGTCCCAAGCGTGCCCCTTTCTGGGTGTGCAAAAAACAAATTTATTAATTTTAAAAGATGAATAAATAAGGAATTTGAGACCAACGGGTAACCACTTGCGAGAGATTGGAAAAAAGTGCACTTGTAAAAGCCCACATCATGAAATTTCGAAAAAACAAAACGGAAATAGTGAACCGATTTTTTTAAAAAAAGGGGAAATAGAAATTAAACAATTAGTGTTTGTGTGTGTTTTTACTTACCAAAGGGTCTTGCTTGTTGTGCTGTCTGTGTGCCCCACTTTCACCGATGCCGGAGGGATCATCCCAGCCGTTGCTTGGCCTCCCGATCGAAGGGAGAGACTGATCAGATGGCTGGCAACGATCCAAGCTCCACGAAGCAGCATGGCGATGGAGCACTGCAGAAGAAGAATGTTTCGCTGCCGTGGAAGCAGCCTCGCTTAGTTGCACCACCACCGGCGACCGGCTGATCAGGTGTGGATCTGACAGAGGCAACGGCGAGACCGACGACGGGAAAAGCACCGGCCTTTTCCGGATCCTCATCGGTGCAAAACAGAACCCAAAAAAACACACACACACACACAACCCACCAGAAGATTCACTCACCCAAAACCGATCTTGAAGTTTCAGATTTCAAACAAAACCAGATAGGAAGAAAGAAAGATAAAGAAGGGTATCCATAAACCAATCTATAGCTACTGCATCTACATGCCCCTTCAAAGACCAAGAAAAAAAATTATGCTTTTATCAACTCTTTCTCTCTCTTTCTCTCTTTCTATCTCTCACCCTTCACACACAAACGCATACCTACACTCTCTCTCTCTCTATCTATCTCCATATATATTGCTTCCATGAGTTATTATTCTCTCTCTAACTTTTATTTGTTGCACCACAGAAAGGGAGTTGTATGGGTGAGGGACGGCACGTGCGACGGAGTCTTTGGGAGGAGGGGGCACGTGTGAGAGTGGCACCGGGTAGGACGGTATCCGGTGGAAGAGAGAGAAAGAGAAAGGGACAGAGTACGACGAGGAAATGAGAGTGGAAGAAAGCGTTACATTACAAAATTACACCAATTTAAAAAAAAAAAAGGGAAAAAGAAGAAAAAAAATTGATAAGAGAAGAAGGGAGTGGGTGGTGGCGTTATCGTTTATACTTTTAAGATGAGAGCCGGTGGGGCCCGCAACCCCGACCCTCCTTAACCGTAACATTAACCTTCTTCACCTTTCTTCATGTCTTCTTCTTCTTCTCTCTCAATACTCTTTCTCCATTTTTTTCTTATCCCTTCTTCTTCTTCCTCCTTGTTCGTGTTCATCGTTTATTGAAGTTTCAAATTCTAGTTTTGCAAAAAATAAAAATAAAAATGTTTTGGAAATGATGAATATGTTCTGGTTTATTTGGCTTAAATATGCTGCTTAAAAAGTGCAAAGAATATGGACTTTACGTCTGATGCTAAGATCAGATTTAGAACCTTTTTGTATCAGATCAGACTCCGAGCACTCCTTCAAATATACCCTCAGGACCAACAACACTCACAAAAATTCATACAGGATCTTCCTGGGTTTAGATTATTTTTCGAAAATTGTTTCCTCTTTAATTCTATTATAAAGTTCATTAAAAAAAATGCCATCAAATAATAAAATAATACTGTCTTAATATCATTACACCAATTAAACATGAATCTTAGTATTATAAGAAAGCAGAATCTTTATATATATTTAGTTCTATTGTCTCACTTCTTTATTACACAACAATTGCTTCGATTCCTTAACCAGCATTTCAACCTCTCACCACAGATGAGAAATGCTAGCAAAATACATTTTGGATAAATTCTTTATTTTTAATGAGAAGTTATGGAAAAATATAAAATAATAAGTGAAGTACATCATCAAATACATGGATGTGATTCATCAAAACTTGTAGCTGTTAACTAAATTTAGTCAACAATAAAGATGTATTTAAAAAATTATATCTAAAACTTAAAAGTATTGATATTTGGGGGAAAATATTGATATTTTACTTCTCTGGGATGAGATGTGCCACAACTTAGATAATGAAATGCACTTGTAATTATATAGTAGAAGATTAACGGTTGAAAGTTGAGATAAAACAAAATAAAACCCAATCTTTGATTTTTTTTTTAATTAATAATTACAATTGCATTTTATATTTTAAAAAGTATTCTTCTGAAATGTGAATCATAGTTTAAATTACATTAAATTAAGTTCGAGACCTTGAAAAGTCAACTGTGTTTGTTGACATAATTTGACGATAATACATGTGTGTCAGGACTATGGCTTTCATTGATTTTTTCGAAAGAGAATCACCTTATGAAACAAACATTGCAGTCATACTGAAATTATTTCCGAAGAATAATAAATGCTATAGGTTTTAGTATAGTTAAAGTTTTATCCTTGTACGTGGCAAAACTATTCAATGTGTTACCCTGTACCAAAATGTCATTGAGATTAAACAAAGGAAGCTTATTTGGCAAAAGATTAATATCTTTTATTATTGTTCCATCTTATTATAGCTTTAGCTATTTACACCTTCCGGTAATGTTTATGAAAAAGGAAAATAAGAGAATAAAGCTATAACGATATATATCAAATAAAACATATATATACATAGCAAAATACATTTTGGATTAGTTATACCTTTCTATAAAGTAATTTTTGATAAGACTAAAAGAAGTTACACATGCCAACAATAGACAAAGTAATTGTCACATGACTTATTGACGAAACATTGCATACAATATCTTCCAACATATGACATAAGATTGGTTAAATATTTGCAACGTTACACCATCAATATCAATTTTGATAGAAAATGCAGTGTATGTTTGGAATCAAGATGTGAGTACAAGTTTCATATTTTGAAGTGAGAAAACAATAACAACAATAAAAAAAATATTAAAGTATGTAGCGAGAGTAATTTCTCTAAACTTACAAGAATTTATGAGAAACGACAATAATAGAAAAAAGCAATACTAATCACCAAAAAGAACACCAATATTTTTAATGTGAAAAAATCATTTCCATGTGTGAAGTAAAAACTCAAGTTCTACTAAGATCAACTATGAATAAAGAAGACTCAAATAAAAAATACAAACAAGATCATGTAACTAGCCAATTTATAAAAGTAATAATGCTCTCAAATATAAAGAACAAATAAAGAGAAACTTGAAATAGAGCGATAGTTATAGACTAATTTCCCTAACCACAAACCTCCAATTGATGATCCCAATGATCAAAATGAAGAACCATATGTCGCAAACCTATTGTCAAAGTTTAAGCCTGATCCAACAATGAATAAAGCAAAAATCATAATTTTATTGAAGTGGTTCGGTGAATGTGCCAACAAATTTTCTCTCTCTTCTAAGGGTTACGATTACAAACTCTCTCTTGACCTAAAAGACCCATTATCTTAAGGTTGGATTGAAAGAAAAGTACATAGTGTTAATCCCTTATAAAGGTTAGGTTCAAGTCTCATTGGTATTATATCTTCTCGATAAATTCTCCCATTGATAGATAGACCCATCAGAGTGGTCCTTGTATAAAAAATAATCCTGACAAAGGGTTCATGTAGTGTCCTATCAAGATGAATGACAGTACGAAAGAGGTACTCGTGGTTGTGAATGCTTCCGCTTGAGGGGGACTATATCAGGGACTCATCCTTGAGGGAAAGATGATTGAAAATCAAAATGAGTTTAAGTTTCATGTTGGGTAGAAATGAGAAAGTTAAGCAACATACAAGTTAAAAGACTCGTAAATCCATTGTTTTAAAATTGTGGTTGAATGTGATGTAATCTTTTATGGGTAGGACTTAGGTCTCATTGGTGTTGTTTATCTCTCTTGTGAAATCCCTCCCTAAGAAGCCATCAATGTATGTCATTGGAGAATGCATTTATAATGATGTTCTATTTCTTTATAGAGAAAAAAAGTGAGGAGAGAAAATAATGTAAATGATGAAAGGAATAAATAATATAATGTGAAAAATAGGAATTAAAGAATAATAAAAATGGAGATGCAAAATTGAAGAATAATAATAAAGGTGAATAAAGAAATAGTGTACTTGTTATTTTTATGAAAAAGATATTTTTATTAAAGAAAAACATATGTAAGAAAAAATGGGTACTCATTAAATTGGGAGGTGCAACAAAAGTCCATTCCTATTCGTTTTTTTTTTCTGTGACTTAATGGTAAGTCCAAATGCCCCTAAAGCAGTTTAAGGCCCAGCTCATTTTAGGCCCAAGCATTAGAAATGTATAACTTTATCCAATTCAAATCGGAAAAAACATTAAGTAAAATTTGCATTTTTTTTTATATCAATTAATTAAAAGGTTCACCCCAAAAAACTAAATGTTTTAACCCATTATTTCTCATTATTTGGAATAAACATAAAATATTTTTCACTCCAAATCTAGCTTGTTCTTTCTCTTATTATTTGTTCAAAATGAAATAAGTCTGGCCACATTTATGTATTTTGAGTGACAGCATGAGAAGGAGGGAGGGAGCATAGTTAGTACCTCAGTATCCTTTAAAAGCTGTGTCTGTTCTATTTTAGTGCAATTATATAAATATTAAAATTTATATTTTTATAATTTTTTTTTCTTATTTTTTTTCTTACTTTGTCACTTTTACATTTATGTTTTAAGATATATAAATGTTTTTTTATTAATATAAAATGATATTGTAATTAAAGACGACCAAAAGTTATTTTCATTTATTTTTTAAAATATATAGCTAATTTGTAATCCAATTTTATGATAAAATTGCACTTTAATTTTGTTTTAATTTTGATTTTAACAACATTTTTTCACATAATCTCATTAAAAAAAAAAAGCATTTTCCAAATATTAAAAAAATACTGGTTTTTAATTTTGATATTTGCAGGAATAGACTGGAAAATAATACACATTTTCAAGGAACTAAAACTTATTTAATCTATTAATATATATTCCTTCTCCATCAACAAGTGAATTAAAATAGTATATCAATTAAGCTTGGAAGGAAACTGTATTGATAAATAATCTTACTCTACACATTTTCGAATTCGTAAAAGAAAAACTTATTTTACTTAAATTTTAACTTTATGTACAAAAATTTAAACTTATTTTATAAATAATTTATTTTATTTAGAAAAAAAAGTTTATTAACCAGTAAAGTGAGTTTTCGCAAACATATTCCAAGTGAAATCTATATTTTTATGATTCAACGTGTATAATTTTAACATCATACATTTGAGTCTTTAGTTATAAACAAGAATATTTTATTATAATCATATAGTTTTTCATATACTAAGTATCTAACTAAATTTTTATAATATTTTTAAGCGGAAAATTATATTTATTTAAGTAGCAACAAGTTATAAAATAAATAATATTAGTTTAATCTAATTAAATATTAACTTTTTATGATAAAAAATAAACACAACAAATTATAAAATTAAATGAATTATATTAAAACAACACACACATAAATATATTATTTAATGAATGTGAAAAGAGTGAATTTCATATAAGATTATAGGTGGCTACACAAAATTAATATCTTTAAAAATGTATTTAGTTGTTATTTTCATCGCTAACTAAAATTTAAAATGCATTTAAAGAAAAAAAAATTTTTCTCGTTAATCATAATTTAAAGCTTATTTAGCAACCAAAAAAATTTTCAGTTACTAATTAACTATTGATAAAAATATTCGTTAGTAATTTAAATTCTAAAATTGTTAGTAAATTTTGATTTATCGACAAATTTACTTATATCAGTAAAAATATATTAATAATTACGAAAATTTTTATAGTGCTTTCTCTTCTTCTTTTCCTTTTTTTTTTAGGGTCGTTCATCATTAATGTTGTCACTCTCTTCTATTATCATTGTCACCATTATCATTGTTGTCCACCTTTGGCTTTTCTACCTTCTCATCCTATTCCTCTTCCTCCATCTTCTCTTATTCTTCCTCCTCCTCTTTTTCTTACTCATCTTTTGGTATTGTCATTGTTGCTATAAACGCCATAATCATTGCCACCACCTTCTTCTCATCCTCCTCCACCTACTTTTTTCTCTTCGTTCTTCTTCCATTCTTTTTACCAATTTCTATTAAATTTATAACACATATTTCGTCAGGTTTGGCAGAAAAATTGACGCCCACTTTACTGATGAAATTATCCATGAATTTTAAAAATACAATTACTTACAAATTTACTAATGAATTTTCAAAAGTTTAATTATTGAGAAATTTACCGACGAATGTTCAAAAACATCAATTATAGATAGTTTTATCGACGAAGTTAAAAAAATCCATTATTGACTAGTTTACCAACAAATTATATTGCATTACCAAAGAATTTTAGAAACGAATCCATTACTAAGAAAAACATTTGGTAAATGTTATTTTATCGATGATTTTTTTTCGTTGGAAAAATTTTGTCAGATCGTGAATAATATGATATTTTCTTGTAATGTAACAGTTATGTGTTATTGTTTTTCAAAATTAATGTCTTCACTTTTATTCATTATAAGGCCTTTAGGTACTTTACACAAGTTATAATATCATAACTCAAAATTTTTTACTTATTACATGAAATGCTAAATATAAATATTTATATAATTCCATCTCACATCATCAAAAAATATAATAAATAAGTATTCATACATCACTTGATTAGTCTAAGGATAAATCCACACTAAAATATTCTAATATACTTATTAAATAAGTCTTACTAAAGATAACACATGACTTATATAAATGTTTAATATCATATTTTCTCACTTATAACTCAATGTAGTTATGATAATTATTACAATATTCATTATCAATTTTTTTTAATCTTCTAGGCATTTAAAATACCATCAATGCTAAAATACTATAATAGGTAGAATAATTTCTCGTGGATGTAAATATCACATCATTCAATCCATACTTTTAGAATGTATTTATATTTGTATCATCACATTTAATATAGAACATGTCACATTATTAAGAAAATCATTTACTTAAACCCATAATATAAAATCTTGTTGTTCCTGCAGAAGGACAAATAAGATAAGTTAGGCACGAGTGTCACCTTACCATGTAGTCCGCTATCTCCTTAGTTGGCCTCTTCCCATTCAATACATGTCGGCTTGAACCCAGGAGGGGTTACCTGCAGAAGAATCTTTGAAGCTCAAGTAAGTCAAAGCTCTCAAAGAGTCAAATCAGCAATTAATGAATGCGTACCTTTAAATGATGGGGTCCACGTGTATTTATAGAACATTAATGACGTTTGACCATTGCATGGGCTGGGT
>Ga0214543_1004901_pt1 | contig 25092 bp, 9 predicted proteins | sample CNSS2metaG_FD_160094 | JGI IMG/M metagenome (GOLD analysis project Ga0214543, IMG submission 160094) | Root nodule microbial communities from cowpea collected in UCLA plant growth center, Los Angeles, California, USA - CNSS2 | ecosystem: Host-associated > Plants > Roots > Nodule | place: USA... | reverse complement strand
ACGGGCTTTGTTCGTATATGGGAACTCTACCTGGCGTTGCGGTGTATGATCCGTAGCATGTTTTCCCGCACGTGCTCTATCGGTTGTGGCCGATAGGTATGGCAGCAAGTCACCTTGAAGTAATCAGTAGACGAAGTAGAACACGAATAAACGTACTGGAGATTAAATCGAGGGAATAAAAATATAGGTCAATGTGGAAAGTAAATTTGAGTGATGTTATGTATATGTATACTGATTATATATATATATGTTTATAGCTTTATATATATATATATGTGTTTTTTTGCTAAGCTCACCCTATCTGCGTGTGTGTGGCGATGATCGTGTACGCGGTACACGGGAGCAGATGTTGGTGATGCAGGTGACTCTGGTGCAGCTTAGTCGCGGAGAGGGGATTGACTTGGGGAACTTTTAACTTGTATTACTTAGTTTTGGAAACATTTGTAAACCCGGATGGGTGACTTAACAACATTGTGGTTTTTAATTATGTAATCGATGTTCCAAACTTTATCCGCTCAATTAATAAAGCTTTAAATTTTCCCGCGTTTTGGGAAAATGAGGTATTATTAAATGCGTTGTTTTATTTATTTGTTTTATTTATTTATAAATCAGTAATATCCTGACGGGATGTTACACTTTACACAGGCGAGAAGGTACAATACTCGAACCAATCCTCTACCACTGCTTAACACAAGCGAAGAGGACCCCTTTCCAGTGCTTCACACAGGCGAAAAAGTCTTCACTAGGTTCCTAGGTACGGAAAACCTCACACAACATTTTAATTCCACCAAGAGGTTTCAAGCCAAGCATAGCACTCTCAACATGCAACACATCAGAGTTATAAATTGCCAACAAAATACATACTATCACATCATGCATGGGAAATAAAGTTCCATAACATAAAATCATCAAATTATTAAATAAAACATTCAGACAACGAACCCAACTAATGACATTCATTCTAACACAGGCATAACATCATACTCAAGTAATTAACCTTAAACCACCACTTAAGATACATAACCATGCAACCCATGAAAACCAAGAAAAACCACCAATCACATAAGCCATTTATTCACGTCACTCTTCCACGGTTCCTCTCTCGTCTACTCCTCTCCTCTCTTTTTTCTCACATTTTAGAAACCCTAAAAATGTTATATCTCCTCCCCTAAAACATTACCTTTTAATCTATAACTAATTCATCTTAATCTTTTCCGTAAAAATCTTAGAAATAAAACCAAAATTCGTTTTTGTTTCCTTTAGAATAAGTAGTAGCCAAGCAAATAAAAAAAATAAAAGCTAGAGTGAATATTGCTGCAATGTAACAGAAGGAAAAATAAAAGGAGAAAAAAAAAAGGAATGGAAATAGAACCACCAAAAACAAACTTCACGAGAGGGAAAAATTTTCCCTGGGCCCCACCAGAAAGAAGTGAAAGAAAAAGAAACACAATTTAATCATTTTGGAATCGAACCCTTATACCCTTGCACAACAAAACCCACATCAACCACTTGATTATATACACATATCCCCAACATTAAATATAATATTAAAATTTAAAATAAATAAAACAATAACTTACATCACTTAAATAATTATTATAAATACAACAATAACTTAAATCACTCAAACAATAATTATTTCATATTTCATAATTTAATAACCTAATTAAATTAAATAGATCAACAATATTAATCAAGCCATTAATTTTTTTTTCCACATGTTTCCCTTTAGTCTAATTTTTCTGGGTCTTACAATTTCAACAGAAAGCACAACAAATTTTAAATTTCATAATTTAAGGTTGTACTAATTTGGGTAAAAATATAATCAAGGTTCATGCCAATTTGATAAAAGAATTGCTAAAATCATAATTAGAGTTCATACTAACTCGGATAAAACTTAATTTGGAAGAAACATCATAGGAGAATCATAAATTTAAGATACATAAATCATAAATTTACCGGCTTTTAGAATTCGGTGTTACCGATTTTTAGAAACCAATGTTACTGACTTTCAGAATTCGGTGTTACCGGCTTTTAGAATCTGGTGTTACTGGCTTTCAGAAACTGGTGTTACCGGCTTTGAGAAACCGGTGTACTGAATTTCATTCTTGGGGTGCGGGTTACAAAGATATTTAGTTTATATTTTATTTTTATTTTTTTGAAGGATATAATGATCTTCACAGTCAAATTTGAAGATGCAGGAAGAAAATTTGGGGTTACAGGAAGAAAAACCCGTGTAGTAATTATAAGGCAAGACGTCCACTAAGATGCATTCTTTGTGGGGCTGCTATTTCGTGGACCTCCATTTTTTTCTTCCAGCACTCCATTAGGTATAATATTTCCATTTTATCCTTTATTAAAAAATATTAAAAACCCTCAAACGCTACATTCACATTCCCTTTCATTCCTTGTGTCGCAAAATGTCGTGCACCTTCCTCTTCCTTCATTTTCTTCTATTCAGAAAGTCGTCCAGGATTGTTAGCGAAATCCCATATGGGAGGTGAATGATCGAAGGAGAAAGCAACTTTTGAGATCAAGCACTGGACTCTGCATGTGCAAAAGAATAAATAAAAATATGAAATTAACTATTTATTATAAGAGATAATAAGGTTGAAATTTGTTTATACTAGAACCATTGGGGAATCTACTTAGGGACATACGGAGCCACGCCTCCCTCAAAATTTTTGAAAATTATTTTTTTATATGTATTTATTTATTTATTAAAATTATATTTATATATTATTTATATTAAGTTTATGTTATGAAAAATTATAATAAAAGATAAAATAAAAAGTTTAATGAAGATATTAATTTATAAAAGACATTAGAGTTTTTTTTTTTTCTGGCTATAAGAACTTTTCATCATGTAAATTATGATGAAAGTGTGTAAGGAGAAATAAATACAAAAGTGTAACGTCCCAATTAAATGAATAAAATCAATTTAAATAAAACACCACATATAGCAATATTCAGAGAATGCGGAAAACTAGAAATGAAGTCACAGTATCCCAACATAACAAAAGGGAAAAAGGACCCCACACGGCCTAAACAAGGTACAAGATCTCGTCAAGTGTGAGAGGACTACTACTACTAAACTCCCAAAAGTCTTGACTATCCATATAAAACACCAAGACTTGACTATCCGGATATTCTTAATGAGGCACCACCACGCGGCAGTGGAATTATGTCCTAGCAGTGAGGCGTCACCACGAGGCCTTCACGGAATTACACCCTTACAAAAGGCACCACCACGTGGCCTTTGCGGAATTACGTCCTGGCCGTGAGGCACCACCACGTTACCCTCATGGAATTACGTCCTAATCTCGAGGCACCACCGTGAACTCTCACCTCGAGGTTCATGGAATTAAGTCCAATTGTTAAGGCACCACCGTGGACTCTCCCTAGAAGGGCCCACAGAATTATGTCCTTAAGATGAGGCACCACCACAGGCCCCGTTACAAGGTCATGGAATTATGTCCTACACAAACCTTTCTCATACAATATCAACCAATCATGGAGTTCATATGCATACCATTAACATGTCATTTAGCATACATGATCAACCATCAGTCATAAATCATGCCAAACTCATCACCAATTAAGTAACTCCCACCCATAACATACATAGCACATGCATATCCATCCCCTTTATACAATAAATCAACGATCCAGCCATCCAACAACCCGTAATATTCATGAAATGAAGCATAACCAGAACTCCAGCGAGGTCTCGCTCAAAGCTGGGAGTCCTCGCTCAGGCGAGAGGAGTGCTCTCGCTCAAGCTACAGACTCTCGCCTAGGAGAGACTGCGCCAATTCCCCTAGAAGGTTTCGCGAACTCTCGCTTAGGCGAGGCGGTCTCGCCAGGATGAGACAGTTCGTCACTCAAAAATACAGCTCCTCGCCTAGGCGAGCACTCGAGCAGAAAACCTGAGCGAGTTCCCGTTATTCTCGCCTGGGCGAGTTTATCAGTACTCACCACTGGACCACGCACACTCAAACAGGGACTCGCTCACAACAACACCCAAAGCATTTTCATACCATCAGAAACAACATACTATCACCAAGACACGAAACAAGACCACAACACACCAAACAATGAACCAAAAGCATGAAGTCTAGCTTCCCTTACCTGGAATAAGCTAGTACAAGACTCCCAACCCTGAACAGTGAGCACAACAGTTACGAGTTTAACTCAATGAACTAGAGATTAGAGAAACAGAGCGGAAATGAGATTAATAGGGGAACCTCAGCCAAAACCCTGACAATAAAGCTAGAATGAAGAGAGAACTTTTGGGCGGTTAACTTACTTGGAACGACTGGTCCTCCTAGTTCAACGTAACGGTGAGAGTAAAGCCCAAGCAGAGGCGACAACAGCAACTCAAGGGATACAGGAATCTGTTTTACGCATAATGAGTGCAAGAATTAGGGTTTGGGCAGATTTAGGTTGGTTTTCCCCCTTCTGGGCCAGCCCTAAGGCCCAATGGTTAGGGCAGCCTTAAGAAAAAGGGCAGCACGAAAAGTGGGCCTTACAAAAAGAGATAAACAAAGGTTGGGGAATACATGGATTGAGATTAAGTATGCATTCTCGGATGATCTCTCACATATGAAGGTTAGTATCTTATTATAATTTATATATGTTAAATTTATTATTCTTTTTAGGATGTTTCTTCCAAATTAAGTTTATCCTAAATTAGTATAAACCCTAATTTTGATTTTAGGAATTTTTTTTATGAAATTTATATGAGCCTTAATTATAATTTTTCCCAAAATTATTATAACCCTTAATTATGAAATTTAGGGATTTTATGTTTTCTGCTGCCTATGGTAAATTTTTTAAAAGTTTTGAATTTATACAATGTTGCTTATTTAATTAAATTTGTATGGGTTTTGTTATGTTTTGTATTGTGAATGATTTGTGAATATAAATTTTATCTTTTTCTCTAAATAGGTAGGAGGTGATAAATTTATATTAGAAAGATTATGATAAAGAGTAAAAGAATTGATTTTTTTTTGGAGAGAGAAAGGTTTGTGATAAAGATGAAAAAAAAATGCATCGACATTAACTAAACTTAAGAAATTTCATGAGCATCAAATTTCAAGATAATGAAAAACAAATCTCCAAAGTTTATAGAGTTACATATAATGAATTTAAAAATTTATTAGAACGTGATCTGGGAAAAACGTCCTTAAATTTGACAATACCCAACAATCAAATTGATGAGGTACAAAGGGCTTATCAAAATGGTATTCATGATTTGGTATCATGATATAATAACGAAGGATAGTGATATTTTTTTGAATTCTACTATAATGTGTGCTTGTTTTAAGCAAAGGAAATGAAGAGAAAAAATAAAAGTTTTTTTTCTAATTAAAAAAAATACATCTAACAAATTTAATTTGACGTTCCTAAAGATTTTGTCCAAGTTCCGCCACTGACGAGAGCATTACAGATATGAAATATTCACTAATTTTGTTAAGAATTATTTCTTATTAAGTTGACAATATCTATAAAAGAAATTTGCTATCGAATTACGTTTTCCAATTTGCATTACTTGACTTTCAAGACCATCCAAGCAAGTTAAAATTGAGATTTACAAAATTTACAAAACAAAATAAAAGTTACTTTTATGAATTTGAAAATTTATAATATTATTTTGAAAAGTTTCCTTTCACCTTCATGAATAGTTTTTCTGTTCATATAAAAAAAATTAAGTTTTTGGTTTGAGTGTGTTCATCTAGGTCATGGTAAAAATACAAAGAGAATTCTAAGTTCAGCAATCAGTATAATGCAATTGATTGCAATTACCGTTAATGCAACATTTAATACCTTATCATTTCACTCTCATGATATATATCCTCATCCATCACAAACCATTGTTATATATTTTTTATTCAACATTATTTAAGTCTAACACTTTTGAAAAAAGAAATCCAAAATTTTAATCATAACTATTAATTATAGTTGTAATTTGGTAGTTTAAATTGTAGATATAGATATGGATGACAACAGGACGGGTGGGGAAGACTTTGGCTATCTCATTCTCATTCCCGTAGACAAAATTCATCCTCATACCTAAATTCAACAGGTATTAAACTTTTGTTCCATCTCCATCCCCACCGGGTAACGTTGTATAATCTCGTACCCATACCCGTATTCTTTTTTTTACTACTTCAATATTAATTTTAATTAATTTTTATAAAATAATAAAAAATTACCGCAAAGGAAACTTAATATTATCAAATATTCAATATTAGGTGGATGATTGTTTCGTTGATATCAAATACTTTGAAATAAATTATAATTGTTACATTTTATATTAGAATACCAAATAAAATTTCATGAGAACTAAAACATTTATTAAATTTGAAAACATTAATGAAACCTAGTTGATAAAATTTAAAAATATTAAAAAAATATAAAAGGAAAACAAATGTTCAAATTAAAATATATTTTGAATGTTTGTTTACTTCAATTTTTTAAATTCTAATGAATCTCTTTTTTATACACTAATAAAAGTTATAATACATAACTTGATCAAAATGATGCAAAGAACAAATAATAAAATTTTAACATAGATCTTGTATCTTCTGAATTCCAATATATGGATGGTGGTAAAAAAATATTCATGGCAATTACATTAAATTTTTATTTTGTATATAAAAGTTATTTATACAATTATAGTAAAAAATTACAGTATGATTGATAATGAGTTAGAAAATAAAAAATAATTAGATAAAATATATTGAAATAGTATTCTACATGATGAAAATAAACAATAAATAAAAATATTAAAAAATTAACAAATGTTTAGAAATAATTTGAGAGACAAAAAAAAAATCGCACAAAGGTAAACAAATGTATAATTAAGGGTATGATAAGATGAAAAATACCTTAGAGATCTAAGAAAAATTTTCAAATATCAACATATATACTTAATGGTTGAGAAATAACAAAATTTGTTTTAGCAAAACAAAAGAGTTCTTCAAACGAAACAAAAATTAATAATAATAAGTAATTTTTTTTATATTACCAAGTAAATGAAAGGTTTGTGCTATTAAATACTTAAATTGAGAGTATTAAACATTCTCATGTGAAAGGAAAATATACAATAAATAAAAATATTAAAACAATAATAGAAATATTCAAATGTTAGACATAATTTTTTTTTAATTGACATACATCATTTTAACATAATTACATAAACGTTATGATAAGACGAAAAATATACTAGAGATGCGAATGAATTTCATGACAAATGAAATAATTAGAAGAAATAAAAAATAGGAAGTATATATATATATATATATATATATATATATGGTTATTGAATTAATTGTGAATATTTTAATAATTTAAACGGGGATGGGTATTATAGCAGGGATATGTACATCCTCATCCTCATCCCCATACCCAATTGAAAAAGTCGGGGATTCCCCATATCCATACCCATACCCATACCCATACCTATACCCATACCCATACTCATACCCATACCCATACCAGTCAATGCGGGGATTCCCGTCAAAACGGGAGACAGGTTCGGACAATATCCACGGGACGGGTTTATTTGCCACCTCTAGATATAAAGTGTATATTTTAGTTAGAAATTATGAAAAAATTTGTAATGATTAAAATTACTTCCAAATATTTTTTCTTCCTTTGCATAAATTTTTAGAAAGTCATCGATAAAATCACACACACATGGATGTCAACAGAATGAGTAGGGTATGGGTAGTAGCTCCCTCGTATCCTATCCGTTATCCGCTTCATACCCATACCTATATCCGTGTGGGGATATTCGTTATACGGGTATCCGCATATTTTTTTTAATATACAGGATATTCACCGGTACCCGCGAGTATTTAAAAAAAATTAATATTTAAAAACATATTTTAACCATAAATTCAAATAAAAATAAAATGCATAACATTCATAAATTTCATATAAAGTGAAAATAAAAAATAACCCATTAAAATAATATTGAATGAATCTTTACAAAGAAATGAAGATTTTTCAAAACCAATTGATAAAAAATAATCCATTTAAAATTGGTGTGTTAATGTTTTAATCATGTTTTTTTTTAATTTAAATTAGAGTAGAACAGGTACAGGAATCTACGGGTACAAATACTATCATACTCATACTTGTCCCGTTCACATTCGGGTACATAAAATACAAGTATCACGGGTTCATTTATAATATTAATTTCCTACTCATTATAGGTTTTATCTACTAATATCCGTGGATAAAATTTTTTTTGACACCCCTATATATATGTATTCACTTTTTCACTAAAAAAATAAAATAAACATAAAAAAAGTAAAATTATTTCTTTCATAAACTAAACTTAAACTGATAGTTGAAATAAATTCTTATTTTATGCTAATTATTCCTGAGATGATTATTTAAAATTATATTTCACCGTAAAATACTAAGATTGAATAAGAATAATATAACTTTTACTTTACCACTATATCATTACAAGAAAATTTCTACATGATAACTAATTTTATAAGTAAAAAATAATTTCACTATAATAACCAATTTAGATATCAATTTTAAAAATTAAAAAATATTGATACTAAAATAAAGAATTATAATTAGTTTGTAATTGATCTACGTTATAACCTAAATCGCGATGAGATGATTAACTCAAAAAATAAAAGTATTTTAAAATAAAATACAATTTTGATAGTCATCGCCATAATTTATTATGAATCATAGTTTATTATGAAAAATTATGGAAAACTATAAAAAACAAGACATGGTATGCAAAAATAAAATTTTATCTGAGAATCGATTATGTATAGGGACAGTGTAAGCACCCTACAACACCCGCTTGACAGTGGTACCTTTAATTAAATATGCAAAATTAATATGGTTTTCAAAATGCTAATTTTTTCAAAAATAATAAGACGATAATACTTAAAAGAAACAAAAGTATTTTTTTTTATTTTTTGGACCCAATAAAATTTGACATTCTTTCAACGTATTTTCATTAAAAATTGTGCCAATGAGAGCTGGACTTGAAGGAAAGAAAACGTCAATGAGAACTAGGCTTAAGTGAACAAGTGTTTTGATATTTTTTTTTTTAATTTTGAAAATATTATAAACAAAACTAAAGGCAATAAATATTAGGCTTCCATTACACACTTGTTCCGCTCAAATACTCCATGGAGACTCCTTTCATCAAGTTCGCTCAAGGAGGGCTCATCACTAATATGGCAGAAAAAAGTTCAAAACATATCTGTAAGTTGAAAAGCAAATCTACGTATATTTATACTCACAGGGATCGTCAATGTACTCTTTCTCCAGTAGAGAATATGCAGTAGAAATAGCAGCAAGAAAACATGATGTTCAAATGTCATAGCACAATGGTTTGCACATTGTGTTCCTAATTTTCTCCATAAGGGTATCTCTACAATTCTAACTTACCTAAAGGGGAATAGCGGAAACAACTGGTCGATCATCAATGGCAGTAGTAGGGGCAAAAGCTGTACTCAGAGGGAGCCATCACAACATGTTAGGGAGGCAGTCCTTGAAAGTGGCATCAAATGCACCGCAGTGTGTAGGACCATCAACTCCAACTAATCCTGCTGTCCATTGCAAATCTTACTGGCAGCTTCTGCAAATCTACATCGTGCACTACCTAGAAATGGACATAAAACACATCTTTAGCAATTATTGTAAAGATCCACCATATACACCAACCTTGTATAGACCATTGATAACATAGATGTTTGAGGTTGTCATATCATATCATGCTCATCGGGTCATAAGCTCTATGCATGAATGATGAGTAAATTGCACAAAAAGGATATTGGAAATAGAGCTAAATTAATCAATTATATTTTTATTAGAACTTTATGAAACTAAGATATATACCAGTTCAGAGCATTGAGTATCAGATAACTTGTCACTCAGCAGGGATAGGAACACCATCCTCTCCTTGTTGGAGAACCCGTGATAATGCCAACTGAGCAGGAGTGGCCTGATGCTTCTTTGCAAGGCTTTCAATTCGTTCATATATATTCTTGTTCTTTTCCATGTTCTCTGCTGGGAAACGTGGATTTGTTTTTTATAAGTTAAATAATAGCCATCAGAGAACAATATAAATTCTTTTTTAAAAAAAGAAGTATAACTTTTTACTCTTTTTATGCGTGAGAAATGTAAATTAGATTCAGTGACATGTATTTGAAATGAAGACAACAAACTAGAAAAAAATTAAATTCAATAGTGAGAGTTGATTATTCATCACATTTTAACAACACAATAGAAAGACACATGAAAATGCAAATGCTATCATATTCAGGTGAACCCTTGACCTTAACATCAGACTCTGTTTTTAAAATACCAAATTTCATGGCTATCTGGATCTTTTCTCTAGGTAGCTGCTTCAGAGCCTGGTCCACCAAAACCCCAAAAATGAAAATGACAAACACAACAACTAACTATAAAGGAAAATTTGCATTCATATATATATATACTTCAATCCATTCTAACATAAGCATCATTACTCAAAATCATAAGGGATAGCAAAATTTGTCCGAAAAGAAATTTATGTTCTAAACAATAGTGTTTGGTTAGTTAAAACAGTAAAATATTCATCTACAAATAGAAGGAAAAGATACATACAATAAACTAATTGTACTTTTCCAACCAAAACTTCATTGGCATTAGCTCCATAAACATCAGCTGTATCAAAAAAGGTATTACTTAATACAAATGCCACGAAAGCAATTACATTTAATTCAATAAAACTTAATACAGTTACTTATGTGCTTTTCTCTCCTCGTCGGGATAGATATTTTAGCTGGATGAGCATTGTAATCCTTAATACACGTTTTTGTTATAAAAGTTCAATTTTGATCATAGAATATCAATAGACGTAGCAGAGGAGAGAGTGTGTGTTTCAGATGACTTTCTAGTTCAATGAGTGTATAGGAAAGTAGTTACCTTATCAAACTAAACAAAAATAAGATGATGTGTATTTTGATCATCTCCTTGTTCTATGTCATCCAAATCATCATCATCTCCTTCATTTAATAGAGGTTCATCATCATTTTCTTCAATCATTTGCCATTTCATTCTGACACTTCTAATAATTAATAAAGGAAACAGAATCAGCAATTGTTAGATAAAAAATATAACAATAAGCCATAAAAATTTTAAACTATGATTAATACATTCATATTATGGAATTACCAGGAGGAATTGGTGTATTATAAATGTTGTAGCCCTCTTGAACATTACTACTCCATAGTTGTTGTTAATGAGATTGATACATATTCCTTGATGTTTTAGTAACCTGATATGGCTGCTTTTAACATCTAAAGGCCGACACAAGATTCAGAAAGCCAACCCAATGATAGCAATGCCAAATGAGATTAATAATCCCTACCAAGAACCATTTCATCTGCTATAGTAAACTAGACCAAGCATGCCATGATTCTCAGCAAATCAAGGTTAGAATCATGAATATTAAATATTAAGATGATGTCAAAATATGCTTAATATAAAAACAATGAATTTGAATGGCAGGAAATTCAAGTATGAAATGAATCAAGGAAAGGGTAACCTTGCGACTACCCAAAGAAGGCACAAAAGCGAAGGTTGCAACCTTAGCGACTAGCATATACATTCCTTAAGTTGCGACAACCAGATGCATCAATACTGCAACAATAACTTAAGTACATTTAACTAATTAGAACTAAGATTGATGACCAGATCCAATGAATAACATTTGAATTGAAAGTTTGTTGGATGATATTTATTGTCGAGGAAAAATCCAACATCACTCAGGCATTTTACTCTTATGGTTCTAGGAAACAATTCTCGAAATTCATCACAATGTATAATCTGTCAAATATCCAGATAGAAGAGTCCGGTAAAGAGAAGGGTTAAGTATGTTTTTACTCCCTGAACTTTGACCCAACATTGGAATTTGTCCTTGGTTCAAACTTTGATAAATTTTGATTCCTAAACTTTAAAAATGAATGAATATAGTCCTTTTAACCCAATTTTGTTAACTTTTTTTTAAGTTTCGAACGCATTTCTCAGTAAATATTGAGCCGAGAATGTGTCAAACGGCGTAAACAACTCCAATACTAACATGAAACACATTCCACATGTTGAAAAAAGTCAACGTAATTAGGTTAAAAGGACTATATTCATTCATTTTTAAAGTTTAGGGACCAAAATTTATCAAAGTTTCGACCAGGGACGAATTCCAATTTTTGACCAAAGTTCAGGGACTAAAAACATACTTATCCCTAAAGAGAAAGAAAAAAAAACATAGATAAATCAAAGCGAAAGGGTGGAAAAGGAGAACAAAGTAACAAAATCAATTGTGCTCTTATATAGTTATACCAAATTAAAAGAAATAAATTGAAATAGAAACTAAACCAATACTAACCATGATCATACAAGAATTGTCAACCTCAAAGAGAGTAGACATCAAAGATGAAGGGAAATAAAAAAAAAAAAACAAGAATGAGAGAGACGATGAAGTGCGAAGATCCACTTATCATGGAGAGATGAGGGAGACTGAGGTATTTGAAATGAAAGAATATACCATAATTACTAGAATAATGGTTAAGAGAAAGCATGTAAAATGTTGATGGTGTAATTGTAGTTGGACTTATTTCAGTCAAATTTTAGGAAGTTTGATGTATCTTACATCTACCAAGGTTGATAAAATGTTTAGTGTGACGCTTAACTAGTAAGTATGCATAAGAACCAACTCAATTGCATTGGAAAATATGAAAAAATATTATTAAGGTAATTAAAGGGAACTATTGGCTTTGAGAAGGGATGAAACAGAAAACTTTGTTTGCTTTAACAAACTTCGATCATATAGGAGATGTAAAATGTAAGACCCGAGAAATTTAAATAATTAATTAAATAATCATTTAATAAATGCGGGTAGTAGGGGCCTTTAAGGCATTTAATTTGGTTTGCTATTATGTGAAAAAGTACTAGCTCAAATGGATAAGAGTACTTAATTGTGTGAGAGGACTTGGGTTTTAGTCCTATGTATGCTAATTGTATGTTATTTTAATGTGAGTATTATTTTAATGTTATGTTTGAATGTGATTGGTGATAATGTAATCCTAAAATTATAGAAATTATTACGAAACATGATTGGTGCACTGACTTGATAATTAGAGGGTGGTGGGTTCAAACCTTGCTAGGAACAAAATTAACCTTCTTTTTGCTAAAAATTCTTTTAGCATGGAGATGAAGAGGCAGAGAAACCCTAGCTGCCAAGAGAGGCAGCCTAGTGGGCTGAGAAACACTAGGTTAATAATCATTGAATAGCCATTAAGCATCTTTTTAATTAATTTTCGTTTTGGGTGGAGTAAAGGGTGATTAAAGTGGTACTAATTTAGAGAGAGAAGGAATTAGAGAAGAGGGAGATACTGTAATTCATGTGAGTCTTTGGGCAGAGACTTTTCCATGAATTTATGCTGGGTTGCAAAGGCCAAGAGAGTTTTGGTTAAGGACAACCATCAAATTCGAATTTGAGCAAGGAATCCAGGTAAGGGAAGTTATTTATAGTTGTTTTTATTTGTGTATGATGAGTTACGTGTTTCCATGACCAAATGCATAATATTCCAACTCTTGTCACGCTGTTTTTCGTAGTTTCTGGGTTTCTGCCCAGAAATCGTCTCGCGGTAAGGATTGAGCCACCAAGCGACGCATCAATTTTGACCCAGTTTTCTGGGTTCTGCTATGAACCGCCTAGCGGCAAAGGTGAACTTGCCAAGCGACGCATGGTGATTGTCTCTGTTCGGTGCATTTTGTGATTTTCGGTGATGTTATGATTCTCCATTTGGATTGCTAAGTCTGTGTAAATGTGTGATGCCATCGTATTGTTAACATTATGATGCGTGGGAACTATCTTGGGAAAATAATCATAAAGCGCCTGTAATGAATTGATGGACGAATTGGAATTAGAGAAATAAGGGTCAATTACGAATTAGTGGGATAAGTATGAAGTGAATGGTTGAGTATGTAATTGTAAATGAAATGAGTGTGAACTATTGAGCGTGCATGAATTTCTGGATCTTTAACATTTAATAGTTTGGTGTGCAAAGGCATAGAAAAACCTGGGTTTTCTCAGGAACTAATGTGCCGCCTGACGGCATTTTATTGCCCGCTAGGCGATAGCGAGAAACATGAGTGGCTCTGAAAAACTGGTTGGACCATTGTGAGAGAGATGCCAGTGAGTGAGTGGAACGAGTATTATGCGTGACAGTGGGATAAAGTTAATGAAAGAGGTGTTAGTGATGAACTAGGCAATGCATACAATGGAATGGGGTGCTCATGGTGAATCGATGCAAGGACTATAATGAACACTGAGTAATGGTATGTACTCTGAAATAGGGAAGTGGAAGAAAGGTGGATAACTAAAGCGGAATTATCGGTTCCCAAGCGTAAGGAATTGGGTGAATTTATGTATAATGATTGAGTGATGAAAAGATCTAATATCAATTGTTAATTATGGGATTGGAAAGTGACTAGGTATTAGATGATACAAGGATAGATGAAACAATAGGTATAAATTAAGGATGGGCAATTTTATTGGGTATAGTATGTTGTCATGAGTTAGTTAAGTCTTAATGGCATAATTGAACTTGAATCAAGTGGATGAAAAATGTTGATAATTATACATACAAGATGGAATTATATGAATGGTGCCTAAAGTTGTGAATTTAAGCAGTTAATTATGGAATGAGAATGACTGAAATTGGAATGAAGATTGGGTTCAGTTAGGACTAGTTTTGAGTGCGAAAACAGGCAGGAGTATGCTACTGATATAGTGTCTGGCGGCACGGGTCTGGCCGCCAGGCGATAGGACCTCCAGGGAAGTCCCTGCACCGCGTGGCGCTTGGCGGCGAGGTGTGTTCTGCCAAGCGATAGACCCTGAAACAGTGGGTCTATCTGGAGCTTGGCGCCTACCGATGAGAAGGTTCCGCCAGGCGATCTGCGCAGGTTTCGCCTGGCGACGCTTAAGCTGCGTTAGGCGATAATGCTGTGGTCAGTGGCTTGTGAGCGATGCTTTTGTGCAATGATGCTATACTTGGATCATGAGATGTTATGCCATGTACAGATAGGTTCACGGATGGTGGTGAACACGTGATGATATGAGCAGGGAGGTTCATATCCAGTTACTCTCGTGTGGGGATACGAGCGAGCTAGGTTCGTATGTTCCATGCTCACACTTGAGAGATGTTGCGTGCGGGGTGGTACGTAGCTGGTGGATCACGTGTGTTGGACTACGGACAGGCATGTCCGTAGAGCAAGACTACGAGCGGGAAGGTTCGTAGAGCAAGACTAGGAGTAGGGAGATTTGTAGAGGTAGGACCACGAGCGGGGAAGTTCGTGTGAGCATCATAAATCTCGAGTCCAAGGCAAACTATTTGTGTGATTTAAGGTTGAAAAGCCTGGGGGGTTAAGGTCTTGGCCAAGAACTAACTAGGATGAATCAGATGGGTGTATTGCTTTCATTATGTTATTGATATGTTATTTTATTTATTTTACAAGCTCACCCTTTTTGTGTGTGTTTGGCGATGATCGTGTAATTCTTTACACGTGAGCAGATGATGCTACAAGTGATGCTGCTGACGCTTGAGATAGAGAGAGGGGCTAGCTTGGGATGTCGAGCTAGGATTTTGACTTTGTTTATCTACAATTTTAGTTTTCCTTCAGTTATTTTGGGAACTTGTATAACTTTCATGGTTTTTATGGATTTGTAATTTGGAGTTTTAAGCGCATTATATGAATTTTAAATTTTTCGTGTTTTTAAGAATAATAAAATTACGTCGTATTGATTTCAATTTGTATTTATTTATTTTATTTAAGTAATTTTCCTTAGGATATACTTTACTTAAACTTTTGATATTTCAATTTTCATGTCAAAGTCTCTATAATTATTTAGTCATTTGTTTTATTCAATTTGTCCCAGTTATATGAACTTTTCTTATATACAAAGAAAAATAAAATTGAAAATTATATATCCAGGTTTTTGGCATGAAGTCTTAAATTGTAAGTATGCTGAGTTTTTCATAGATTAATTTCACTTAGATTTTTTATCGATTTGTTAGATTATATCTTATTCTTCTTTAAAGCTTCCAAATTGGTCTTAATTTTCTCAAAAAGATATTTAATGTTTCATTTAAACAAAATTAGGCCCTGAACCACATGTTTATATTTTCTCTCAATTTAAAATTGATAGTAATTAAGTGATTGTCCCATAAATGGTCACAAAATGGTAGATATAATAATTTAATAGATTTTATAAATATTATTCATATTTTATAAATAATTTATATTGGCCGAAGGGAATTTGAAAAGGTTGTATGTATGTGAACGTGATAGTCTAGTGCATGTAATCCCATCTCATTTCCTTGCTTTCACAATTTAGAAGTGTTACAAGTATCGAAATGCAGAGCAGCATAGGTCATATTTAATATGAATGATGAGAACAAGGTGTCAGAAGCTTCAAGAATATTCCGTTTGAAAATTTTGTCTATAAAGAATCTACCAAAACTAGAGCATGTATGCGCCTTCAAGTGCTAGAGCAAATGCATGTTGAAGATTGTGAGCATCTTAAAAGTTTGTTTCCAGCATCGGTGGCCAATGATCTTACCAAACTTGAAGTGCTTGAGGTAACAGAGTGTGGGGAATTGGAACAAATATTTTAGAATGATGAAAAGGGTGCAGAAAGAGAAGGAACAACACAGAAGAGGTTATGTTTTGTTAGATATGTATAAGCCATAGGAAGGAAAGATATACATAAGAAGTGTTTGGTGAAAACAACTCAAAGAGAGTTTGCTTATTGATTTATTAGAACCTTGATCAATATAGAGTACAATGTCCCATCATAGAGAGAGAAAAGTAAAACCTAATAAAGTAAAATATTTGATAATAATAAGAGAATCAAATATGATATCTCTCAATATATAAATAAAAGAAATATATATATAATATTTTTATCACCCCCTCTCAAGGTGGGCATGAAGTTTGTAAAGACCCAACTTGGAAGTAGCAACCCGAAAAGTAAAAGAATGTAATGACTTAGTAAACATATCAACAAGTTCACTTGTAGAAGGAACATAGAGAAGGTGGATAAGGCCATCATCAAGCTTTTTTCGAATAATGTGACAATCAAGTTCTATATGCTTGGTTCTCTTAGGAAAAGTGGAATTTTTGGCAATGTGAATAGCATAATTGTTGTCACAAAAGGTAGTGTTGGGAGTGGGAACAGAAAAATGAAAATCTTGAAAAAGGTATTGAATCCATTACAGTTCACATGTCAGGGATGCCAAGGCACGATACTCAGCCTCAAAAGACGACCGTGAAATAGTGGTTTGTTTCTTAGACTTTCAAGCAACGAAAGAGGTACCTAAGAAAACACAATATCCATAAACAAAGCGTCTGGTAGTGGCATATGTTGCCCAATCCGAATCAGAAAACACATGAATTGTAAGAGAGATGTTGGATCTATATAAAAGGCCATAGCTAGTAGCATGTTTTAAGTACTAAATGATTCGTAAGTCTTGCTGCATATGTGGTTCATGAGGAGAAGAAACAAATTGGCTGAGTTGTTGGACAACAAAACTAATATCAGGCCTGATGTTAGTCAAGTAAAGTAATCGTCCAATCAAACACCGAAAGGAAGAAGGATATGGTAGAAGAGCTCCCTTGTTAGCATGAAGTTTGATAAAAGGATCTGATGGCATTGGCGTAGGTTTACATCCAAGCATCCCTACCTCTGAAATGAGGTCCAAACAATATTTTCTTTGGTTCAAAACTAATCCATCAAGAGAACGAGTAACTTCAAGGCCCAAAAAATATTTGAGAGGGCCAAGATCTTTAATATGAAATCTATAATGAGTATGATGTTAATTTTGAAATGGTTGAAATGCCAAGAGGGGGGGGGGGGTTCAATTGGCTAGTTAAAAATTTAGGCTATCTTTGAAAGCTAAAAACCACCTTTAATTGAATCAATTAGATCACCAAGTTAGGATGCAAAAGCTACTAGACTGTATACTTTCAATCAGTCAAAAACAGAGTTAATCGATTGATTTTACTAAACATATTCTGTTCTGGTATAATCAACCAATTGAAACAGCAAAATAGTCGACTGAAATACTGGGAAAAATACAGAAATGTATATTCGAGTTTTAAACTAGGAACAGTGCATAAGAATGATCAAGACAAGTTCTAAATGATTATGCAAACATGCTCAATGCTGCAAATGTCATGAAAACATGTAAGAACACGAAAAAATGAGTAAAACACAAGTTATTTAACTTTAAATGATTATGCAAGAGATAAGGGTTAGAGAAAAGATGAGATCACAAGATTTTTATAGTGGTTCACTCAAACCTGAGCTACATCCAGTTTGTCAAAGCAACCTGAACTTGACTTTGCACTATTTCCAAAAGATTTACAAAGTATCCACCCTTACACTTTCAAAATATGCAAAAACCACACAAAAGACTCTTGAATCACATAAGAATCACACAAAGCATAGCAAGAACCCTCTTGTAGACCAGGAAAACCACCAGGCGCACACACAAAGCTTGAGAAAGATCAAACCTCAATGGTAGCACAACCCAACCTACCACAAACCACTTTCTCCAAGCTTCAAACCAAGCCAAAAGCTCTAAGAATTGATTCAAGATCAATCTTCAACAACTGTAGTCTGAATGATCACAAAAGAGAGAGTTTCCACAAGCTTTGAGAACAATTTCGCGCTAAAAAATTATCAGAAAACCTCTCTTTCGAAAATCACAGCTCTTATAGTCAAACTGTTACGAAATTCAACTGGTTGATTTCTAAATCAATCGGTTGATTTTATTTGACTTAAGTGAAATTAGTCGATTAAAAGAGACATTTTAACCTGTTGAAAAACCATTCAACAGATTTAAAAACACAACAAAGACCAGATAAATCAAATTAATGCTACAACGTCTACAATATGAATTACAAACTTCAAATACACTTTCTTAATGATGTATCCATGTGGAGAGCACACATTCCAGCCTTGATCAACATGAATACCATCGAATCTCCTTTCCTTCATCAATGTAGGGTTCATTCCAATGGTAATGGCTTCAAGGTAGTTCAAAAGAGCTTCATCATAACTTCATCAAATCTTTAAGAAGCATACTACCTTGGCTTCACATGTCAACATATGAACTTTTACAACATTAATTTCAGCAATGCTATTACTAGTGAGAACCACATCATCAACATAAACCAATAAAACAGTAATAATAGAGGCATATTTCTTCACAAAGAGATAATGGTCAGTAGAGCTTTGTGTGTAGCCAAGAAGAAGTAACTTTGAAGTTAATTTTGATTCCAATTATGACTAGGTGGAAGCGTCATATAGATCTCTTCATGTAAATCTCCATGGAGGAAAGCATTGTCAACATCCAACTAATGAATAAACCAATCACTAGTAGTGGCCAAGGCTAAAATAATGCGTACAGTAGTAAGTTTGACAACAAAAGAGAAGGTTTTGAAATAATCAAGCCTCTCAATTTGAGTAAAACCCTTAGCCACCAACCATGCTTTAAACCTATCAACGATGTCGTCTGGTTTATGTTTGAGTTTGTAAACCCAACGACAACCAATTGGCTTGATGCCAAAATGAGAAGGAACTAAAGTCCAAGTTTGATTTTTGTCAAGAGCATGTAACTAAGCATCCATAGTTTTTTTCCAACAGTCATGTTGAACAACTTCTTTGAAGGAGAAAGGTTCAGCTTGGGCAAAAATATTATGACAAAAGGCAGTATGGTTAGGAGAACAATTATCATAAGAAACATATAAATGCATTACATAAGGTGTGGAAAAAGTATAGCATGAAGTGGAAGCAACACCACAATAATATTGATCTAAGTATCAAAGCCAGTTTTTCACTCTACAAGAAGTTCTAAAATTAGGATCAGTAACTTCAGCATTATCAGAAACAAGACTAGGAACAAGGTCCATAGTAAGGTTAGTTGCATGTGAAACATGTATAGCTAGAAAATCATACATGCTAATATCATTGGAATGGGAATCATCAATTGAAGTAATAGAGTTCTCGGATGGCAAAGAGAATGAGTAAGGAAAAATATTTTTATGAAAGATAACACTCTAAGTCACAAAAATAGACTTGGAGTGAAGATCATACAAAACATATCCTTTTGTTCCAGATTTATAACCAAGGAAAACACATTATACGCTTCGGGAATCCAATTTAGTTCTTCTAGTAGTGACAAAACTAGCATAAGCCAAACAACCAAAAATTTGTAGATTAGAAAAATCGAGTTTAGTAGAATAGACCAATTCATAAGGAGATTGATTATTGAGAAAAGGAGTGGGTAACCTATTAATGAGATGAACAACCAGTTTAAGCGAATAGAACCAGAAAATGTTTGGTATTTTTGCTTGAAAAAGAAGAGCACGACACACATTGAGAAGATGTTGATGCTTTCTCTCAAAAATCCCGTTTTGTTGAGGAGTTGCGACACAAGAAGTTTCATGAAAAATACCCTTACTATTATAGAAATCATTAAGAAGAAACTCTTTGTCATTATCAGAACGTATTTTCTTAAGCTTGCAAGAAAACTGATATTTTGTGAAAGTAATAAAATCTTGAAGAAGGAGTCTGACTTCAATTTTATTTTTAAGAAAAAGAATCCAAGTAAATCTTTAAAAATGCATAACTTTAATCCTTTTAACCAAATTTTGTTAAGTTTAAATGACGTTTCAAGCGCATTTCATGATAGTATTTGAATTGTTTACTTCGTTTGACACACTTTCGCTTCGATGTTAACTCAAATATTATCATAAAATGCATTTAAAATGTCAAAATAAACTTAATAAAATTTGGTAAGAAAGACTAAATCTACGCATTTCTAAAGATGAAGGACTAGATTGATATAAAGTTTCGAAGAGGGACTAATTCCAAAATTCATTTAAACTTGAGGGACAAAAACACATTTAACCCTTTCTTTTATTATTAGTTTTAAATTAGGGTTTTTGTTTTACTTTTTTGCCTACTGCATTGATATGTAATATGTGGTAGAGAAAGTGTAGATTTTTTCTACAATTAGAATCTTTTGATTCATCCTTAAATGTAGTAGGAACGAGTTCTTCTTTGTCTACTGTGAGATGGGATGACGTTGATGACCTTGAGAATGTGAAATATGAACTGAAAGAGACCACGAATCTTTCTTTAAATTCGAATATACCTTCATTTAAAATATATTGATTCAATATATTATTTATATTTATTTACTTTAAGTCAGACACTTAAATATCAAGTTAGCACATAGAAAATCTTAAGAAAAGTTTCGAATGTCATTCTAAAAAGGTTTACTCATTTAATGATCCTATCAGACATGCAAAATTTTGCTATTTAAAACAATTGCTATTTAATGTGAAACTAACTTTACTAATCGATTGATTATTTACGTGGTGTTTGATTAAGAGATGTTTTCTTATAAGTAATAAAAAGCATAGAAACGTGAAAAGTATTTCTTTTAATGTGTGGTTAAGAGGATCACGTGTCTGCATTGTTTTATATTTTAATATTATTGTATTATTTTAAGGTTCTAAATAATATATTTTAATATTTTTGTATTATTTTAGAAAAATTAAGGAATTAAGAACATACCAAATAACTTGCTAAAATTGAACATTGGTAAGAGCAAGTAGCAGCTTGTATTTGGACGTCCAAATTCCCACGTTGATGTCTAACTTGAAAGGCATTGACAACATGAAGCAACCACAACGGTGAAGGTGCTTTAAATGCTACTATCTTTGCCTTTTCGTTTTTCTGGAAACCTTGGAATCAGGTATATTGGAGATGTGCTCTTACTTGGGTTTACCCTTAATGCTGATATCATTGGAGGCATTCCATACACAACTGCCATTGATCCTGAAAAGTATTTTATTTAGAGCTTGTGTTTCACATAACCTTAAACATAACATGTTCATTTTCTAATCGTAAGCCTATAAAGTTTTTCTTATTACTCTGATACAATTTTTTTTATTGATATCAATTAGGAAATTATATTGTATTGATATCAATAAAATTTGTCTTTCTATCTATTTTATTCAAAACTTCTCCACATCACCTACCTTTTACATAGTTGTATGTATAGAGTGTTCATTTATGTTCTCAATATCGTCTTGATGTGACCTTTAGTATTTGACTTTTTATTTCCATTTGTAGTTGAAAATCTGCATTTGCCTTTTAATTAAAAGGCTACCAAATCATATGTCTATTTTTGCATTGGTGTTGAACTTTGAACTTCTAAGATTTATTCAGTGTTTGAATATGTTGAAGCCATGTAAAACTGAAGTTGAAAATCAACCACAAAATTAAGGACCTTCTCGAAACCTTGGAATGTTAGCTAACTTTACACCTTATTTCATTTTATATTTTGTTTAACCAATACTTAAACTTACCATCTTCTAATGTTAACATTTTTCTAAGATTCATATTGGTTACCATAAAAGGGCCTCAGTTTCAACCAATTCCTTCATATGGGATTGAAAGTATAAATATAGTATATCATAGACAGATCTTCTTTTACCCACCCACAATTGGGAATATCATTATTTGGTGTTTGAGTTATACCACTGAAAGCTGATAGAAACTTATGCTCATATCGAACCATATAGCTCAAATGCTTGGAATTTATGACTCACAATTGACCAATGTTAATCATTTATATACAAGTGAAGAGAGAACAAAAAGATATTAAATGCTTCTAAATTTAAATTCTATTGAATTTCATGAAATAGATTCTGAAACTTTTTCTGAAGCAGGAGAAAGGACAAATAACATACTTATTTGGAGAAAAAGAAACATTATGTTGGTCAAGTGTAAAAACCCATAAATAAATTAATAAGTTGGCCTTGTTTCTTTATTAAGTTATGGTTGAATCGTAATGTATAAGTGAGACGATATCTAATGGTGTATTTTTGAATTACTTTACTTGATCAAGTGGATGATATGACTGTAGATTTTATCACTAGTTAGCTTTTTGTTTTATGGACGCTAAAGACTCAAAGAAAGATGTTACATGTAGGGTAATAGATGCACTTGACTCGTAAGTCCAATTTTGTGATTAGATGTTAAATTTCTCAATCCCTTGTACACATTATCATGTTATAATAGCTTAGTTCAATGTTTTGTTGCTTGTGGTAACATAAACCATGTAGCTTAAAAAGAATTGGTTGCATCGTTCTTATATATCTGCTGATATAATATAACTCAAAAACCACTAAGTTGTTGGTATTCTTGCACCCTACTGTAATTTTTTGATAAGACAAGAAGTTTACCATGCTGATTCATAAGTTGATTTGTATGTATGGAATTTTGAATCTCGTTAGTCAAGGCAAAAGATTGAATGTATTGATTTGTGATGATAAGAAAAGAAGCTTATGTTAATGAAGTTTTTGTCTTGTTAAGTGTAGTGATTCTCTTTTGAGGCTCATAATTTTCAATTACATAGGGAGCAAATGATATATTTAAATGATATATTTTAAAATATGTCAAGGTGGCAGGAAAAATGATATATTTAATTTCTCCTTGACAACTAGAATGATCCTCATAATAGACTAGTTTTGGCTTGTATGTACTGTAGCTAACTTGTAGCTTGGAAACTTATTCCTTTGTGTGCCACTAAAACTTAATTGGTAGTGAAAGTGTCACTAAATCCTTTAAGCATTATAATCACAATCAAGCACTGATTTTCTATGTCACATGTTCCCCACCGTGTAATCTAGCTCTCTATAATCTGAGGGTTTGAGTCATTTTGCCATCACAACATTGTGTAAGACCCGCGGAATTTAATTAATTAAATAAATAAATAATTAATAAATGCGAGAGGCTAGTGCATTTATGACATTAAATTTTGTTATGTATGATGTTGAAAAGTGCTAGCTCAAGTGGTTGAGAGTACTTTGATTGTGTGAGAGGACTTGGGTTCGAGTCCTATGTATGCCAATTGTGTGTAGTTTTCTTATTATTGTTTTAATGGTATGTTGGGTCACATTTTTATATGAGATAATGCTTGAATTGTGTGTGTTAGCAAGAAACATAAGTTGGCCTGGTGGTTAGGTTTGACTTGACATTGGGAAGGTCATGGGTTTAAACCTTGGTGAGTCAAATTTAACTCTTTTTGGCTTAAACTTTAGCTGTAAGCTGAATATAAAGGCGGGGATGATTATGGGAGTTAATTCATGTTTTCATCACTATATTTTAACATATGATATAAAGGCTCATGGCCTACTTGACTAAACTCACTGTTTTGTATTTATGGACTTGTTCGTAATTTAATGAAATTTTACATTTCTCATGTTTTGGGAAACGAGGCATTATTATTAAATGAGATTTTAAATAAAGGATGCTGATGTATTATTTCTATTTTATTTTCTTAAATTTGTAATATCCGAAGGGGATGTTACACATTGGACCTGTCTTCCTTGGTCTTTAAGGATCTAAGGATTTACGAGTAAACATGAGACAAATTGCATTTACGTTTGGGTCCCCCAAAAGCACAAAGAATGGAGACAAAAATATGTGGCCTTACGAGAATGTTAAGGTTTTATGACCTTTGCTTCCAAGAATTACTACACATGATCCAGAGAAAAGAGAACTAGTGGAATGGCCTTTCCCTTTTCCAAAAGAATGGACTTAATACAATGGTAAGGAGAACGTAGGTGAAATTACACCTAAAAGCTCACTACGTGTGGCTGTCCTATCAAAGTGTGAAAATGGTAACACATAAGACAAAAAGCTAAAACTCTCAAGCCTAGGGTTGTACCTCCAAACTAAAGTAAAGCCAAATACGTGACCCTTATGCACAGATAAAACCAATAGAGCAAAACAAAAACAATAATGGCATACAAACATCAAGACGAGAACAACAACAAATACTCATCATCACCTTATAACCCTATGCATACTCTTTTAAAATCGCATTCATATATATATATATATATATATATATATATATATATATATATATATATATATATATATATATATATAAAAAATAAAAAAAAAAA
>Ga0214543_1004891_pt1 | contig 25126 bp, 9 predicted proteins | sample CNSS2metaG_FD_160094 | JGI IMG/M metagenome (GOLD analysis project Ga0214543, IMG submission 160094) | Root nodule microbial communities from cowpea collected in UCLA plant growth center, Los Angeles, California, USA - CNSS2 | ecosystem: Host-associated > Plants > Roots > Nodule | place: USA... | reverse complement strand
TATATATATATATATATATATAATTACAAATAAAGTTCAAAACAAGTTGTTATTACTCTTTCGATGTTAGTTTGGTACTTTTTCTTACATATGTGTACATAATATATTATCACGCAAACAACATACTATTGATAATGTTTTTTTAATATAAAAAATTAATTATTATAAGACTTGTATTAAGTATTATATGATTTTTTTTAAACTTCACTTTACTAACGAAATAAAAAAATATGAATTAAGGTAAATTCATTACGATTCATGTTACACATCTATACATATCGGTGTGTTTAAATTTTTTTTTCTAACTTTTCAATACTTGATATTTTAATTTTTATAACTTAAATGGTTAATGAAATAATTTTATCTCTATTACAAAATAAATGTAAAAAATGTTCACACATCATCCTTCACACATCATCCTATATATATGATTTTAATTCATCACTATCAACCAGCATTCATATAATATAACTCATTTAAGAAAAATTACAAATATAAAAAAAATTCACATTTATGAAAAACTATATAAGCAATTAGCCAAAGAAACAAAAAGAAAAAAGAAAAGAAAAGAAAAACTTAAGTAAAAATATGATTATTTTAGTGAAAATTGAACACAGTCAGAAAATTGAACGCAAAAAACTGCATTAAACAAATATAAAATCAAAACACTCAAAAAACAATAACAATAAAGAGTATAAAAAAACATGAATTTCAATGTTACATGTGTGTTTCTTGTCTCTCCTCCATGTATCTTTGAATACCTTTAAATTTTTTGTTCTGAGTTGTATCATCTCCATTCCAATAGGGAAATACAAAATCATGAGTTGTATCATCTCCATTCCAATAGGGAAATACAAAATCATCAATGTGCAATCAAATATAAGTTATCTTTAATTTTGATTTGATTAACATGTGAGAAGATTTAATATATTGACTAATTTCTTTAAATATTTAGGATTTCAAACAAAATTGTTAATGCTGTTGAATATGGTAAATATTAAGTTTAGTGTATAATCTTAATCTATTTCTCTAATCAAAATAATTTGTTAAAAATAAGCTGAAAGAACGAAGAAAACTAACATAATTTAATTTTTTTCCTTCTCCCTTAACCATCATAGGGTAATATATCAAAGTCCTAGAATGATAAATTGAACCAAACCATTGTTAGGGGTGAAGAGACGTTGGACGGTGAATTAAAAGTTAATTAGGTTGAAACAAAACAGGATTCAAAATAAAAAGACAGGACAAGACGACTGGGACAACTAACCATTTCAAAACGCTAAGAGAAAGAGAAATAAAGAGCGTGTGCTTTTTGAAATTTCTGAATCGAAGTTCAATATAGTAAAGACGAAACCCCCACTTGTTGAGTCCTAGAGAGAGAAACTCGGAGATCTGATTCACACCTTGCTCCAGATCCTGATTCCCAAGCTCTGATTTAGGGTTCGATTCCGATCGATCCCTATACGGCGAGAGCGTGTTCCTTCGATTCCTCCGCTAAGATTCTTCGTTTTTGATTTGCTGATCGACCGATTCATCGATGGCGGCGATCGAGGACTTGTCGGAGCTCGCCGATTCGATGCGCCAGGCAGCGGCGCTTCTCGCCGACGAAGACGTCGATGAATCCAACTCCTCCTCCAATTCCCGAAGACCGTCCACTTTTCTTAACGTTGTTGCACTCGGCAATGTTGTAAGTCTCCGTTTCTCCACGTTCCTCTTCTCGTACGTAGTCGCTTTCTTCACTACTCAGTGATTCCGATTTTGTAGGGTGCTGGTAAATCCGCTGCTCTCAACAGTTTGATTGGACATCCCGTTCTGGTAACTTCAACTCTGAACTCATTCTTAAACCCTACTCTGTTACGCAGGCAAAACTTTGAAACTGAATGTTGAATTTTGTATTATTCTGCAGCCTACTGGTGAAAACGGAGCTACTCGGGCTCCTATTTGCATTGATCTGCAGCGAGACACTTCGTTGAGCAGCAAATCCATTATATTGCAGATTGACAACAAGTCTCAGCAAGTCTCCGCAAGTCAGTTCTTATTCTCCTTTTCAAACTGCAAGCGCCGAAGTGCCTGATCTGTACAATTTGCTTCTTCTTTTTTACTGACGAACATATATGCGTGCTTCGTTGCGTTGCCGCAGGTGCTTTGAGGCACTCGTTGCAGGATAGACTCAGTAAGGGTTCCTCCGGCAAGAGTCGAGATCAAATTTATTTGAAGCTGCGCACGAGTACAGGTTTGTTGTTGATTGATGATTTTTACTCACCTTACTATCGTCAGGTGGTGCGATTATTTAGAATTATACAGCTTTGAGAAGGTGAATTGCCTGACATCATAACCTGTTGGTCTTATGTTTGTTTGCTGAAAATAGTTCTTGGGTTATAGTAGCCATGCAAAAACTTGAGTTTCGTGTTGCTGCATGCAATTAATGTTATGATATCAGATGACCACAGGCTCCAGTTATATGCGCTGTACTTTGTTTTTTTTGTTCTTTCAAACAAAACGTCCTAAAATACTAACATTCTTTCTACCATTTTATCTTCCCAGCACCACCTCTTAAATTGGTCGATTTACCTGGGCTGGATCAACGCATCATGGATGAGTCACTGGTAACTGGTGTCCTACATCTTGCTTTTTGTTATCATTGCACAGCTTTGAGATTCTAATGCTATTTATTGGGATCGTTTCATAGGTTAGTGAATATGCCGAGCATAATGATGCCATTTTGCTAGTTATCGTACCTGCAGCTCAAGCACCCGAAATTGCTTCATCTCGAGCCCTTAGATACGCAAAGGAATATGATGGAGAAGGTAGACTGTTTGCACGGTTCTTTTTAGGATTATTGTTATGTAAAACTTGTTGAATTTATGAGGATTTGCTTGATTCTATTCTCTATTTGGTAGTTTTGTCATTGTCAACTGACTAAATAGGGGAAAACATATATTCACAGGTACCAGAACCATCGGAGTTATTAGTAAAATAGATCAAGCTGCTTCAGACCAAAAGGCACTTGCTGCTGTACAAGCTCTCTTATTGAATCAGGGTCCTCCAAAAACAGCAGATATCCCTTGGGTTGCATTGATTGGTCAATCAGTTTCAATAGCTACGGCACAATCTGGATCTGCTGGCTCCGAGAATTCTTTAGAAACTGCATGGAGAGCAGAGAGCGAAACCCTCAAGTCCATATTGACTGGAGCTCCTCAAAGTAAGCTTGGAAGGATAGCTTTAGTGGATGCCCTGGGGCAGCAAATTCAGAATCGTATGAAGCTTCGGCTTCCCAACCTTCTTTCTGGGTAAGTTATATGTAGTGCAGTGTGATATTTTCTCGTTTAATTATAAGTGTTGTTGTTTTGAGTTGGTTCTTGTTTATAGTAGTGAAAAACTTAGTGGTGGACAATAGATCCGCGCTTCCTGTTTCTTTCGTGTAAAGTCTTTTGTGTTTTTAATTTTCATGATTTTGTCTACTATATGCGTAGCTTGTCTCTGCTAATCTTAACTTTACTGATGCTGTTAAGGTTACAAGGGAAGTCTCAGATAGTTCAGGATGAATTGGCTAGGCTTGGTGAGTCAATGGTTACCACTTCAGAGGGTACACGTGCTATAGCCTTGGAACTTTGCCGTGAATTTGAGGATAAGTTCCTACAGCACATCACCAGTGGCGAGGTTTACTGTCTTGGCTCTTATATTTAATTGAATTTTATTTATTTTGATGTTAGTTACTATTGGGATGTTATTCTTTAGCCTCAAATAATCTGTAGCTTGATAAACCATATTTTACGAGCTCAATTTAATTTTAGAATCTTTTAGCTTAAGAGGTTTTAGATCTGAGAAAGAGCATACCTTATTAACTTGCATTCAATTTTCTTAATTATTGTTATGGTGCTTTAGATAAAAATGTAGTTGGCTAGGTACTTATTTTACATGCGATATTTGGTATTGCTACAATGTTATTTTTATGTAGTATGAATTGTTATTGCATTTTTTAACGAGAGTTGTATTAGAAATAGAAAATAAAACTGGGCAAACAAGATGGAGGATAACGAATCCTCAGACTAATTAAATAAAACCAATAAAATGACAGACAGAAGTGCTGTGAACCATGTGCTGCATATGAAAGAGAAGCCATATACCCAATGCACAGTTCTTTACAAATTAGATATGAAGGTGTACCCTTGAAGATGCAAACTTTCCTTTCCTTTCCACCCATACAAACAACCAAAAATCCCATTTACCCATATTGGTACCAAGTATTTTTTTCCTTTCCAATCACTTGTAAAGGGATCATGAAGAAGCTGGTCCAACATACTAGCTTAGGGCATACCCAATTCTGAATTGTCTTGACATATACTACAAAATCATATTTTGAATGCAGATATCTACTAAATGATGGAGAAATAAATGAAGAAAGGGTCATTATGATTAATTGATCAGTGAATTATATATTTTTATTTGAAATTTCAGCATTTTGGACTAATTTATTATCCACATTGTGTTAATGAGTAATTAATTTTATATTTGTTCTTGGGCATTGTTTTATATACGATTAAATTATCTGGCAGGGATCTGGTTGGAAAATTGTTTCTTGTTTTGAGGGAAGATTTCCTGATAGAATGAAGCAATTACCTTTAGATAGGCATTTTGATATCAACAATGTGAAGAGGGTAAGCTTTGGACAAATGTTTTGTTGATATCTTTCTTCTGCAGTGCTTTTTCGTTGTTGTCCCCTTGTTTTTGTGGGGAGGGGATGTTACTACTGTTGCTTAGCCCTTTTGTCCGTTATCAGATTGTGCTAGAAGCAGATGGTTATCAGCCTTATCTTATTTCCCCTGAAAAAGGATTGAGATCTCTGATCAAAGGAGTTCTAGAGCTTGCGAAAGAACCATCACGTCTTTGTGTTGATGAGGTAATGCTTTAATGTGTAGAATGAACTTGAAATATATTTAACCTTCTTTACTCTGCTGAGTTTCTAAAAGATAGTTGGTTGTTCCTTATAACTTGAAGTGTTTTTCTTTGTACGGTCATTGGGTTTGTCATTTAGGTTTGAAGTTTTCATTTAGTATCTATATTCTTTGCCCTTTCCCTTCCATTTGGATGTATTCATTCTATCTATTGTGAAAATATGTTACTTGTAGTGGAACTATAAATCTTTTGTAATTTAAAAAGGGTTCCTTTAATAGCTTTTGAGATTCCTCTCAAAGTACATTGTATTGTGGATCCAATTGCAAGGTACGGGGCTTAAGTCCCACACACCGGAAGCATGAGATTTTGGTGTGGAGTTTCCAAGATTCTTATTACCACATGTTGAATGAGCACTGCATCATTTTTATGTAAATCACATGGTTGTAATTCAACTGAACCGATATACCACTATTATGGAGGAGGGCAGAATAGGAGTTTGAAGGAATGTTCGTGTTGTCATATATAGAACACATCAGAATGTCTGGAAAGAAATTATGGGAGGTTAAATGCTCTAGCGAAGAAATGGGACTAAAGGAATCTTAGAGGCTAGAATAGTTTAGTGCATGATAGGGCATGAATAGGAGAGAATGGGTTTGGAGTAAGTGGTGATGCTAGTCTCCATTTTCTGTATCAGAGGAAATGAGTTGCTATAAGAAATCCTACATTACTTGCAGTTAATGGTAGCACTGCATTTTTTCTAGTGTTCCTTCTTTTTATACTTTTTAGTCATCGTGATTCTCCTTTACCATATGCTCCAGGTACATCGTGTCCTGATAGATATTGTTTCATCTGCTGCCAATGCTACACCTGGTTTAGGAAGATACCCACCTTTCAAGAGAGAGGTATGGTACTTTATTGCTCCTTTTCATTTTCTACTTGATGTCTTCATTGATTTATTATGATAAATTTGAGTCTTTTTCCTTGTTGTCAACCATTCCTTTATACATTTTTTGTTCTTTAAGGTATCCCTTGGTGGGAGTGCACATTCCCGTTCTTTATATAACATTGTTTAAAAATGTTTCAAGGTTGTGGCAATTGCAACTTCTGCTCTGGAAGGGTTTAAGAATGAATCGAAGAAAATGGTGGTTGCACTAGTTGATATGGAACGTGCTTTTGTTCCACCACAACACTTCATTCGCTTGGTACAAAGGAGGTAATTTGGACTTTTCTTGGAACATGCCTTTTCTCATTTGATAGTTCTGTTGAATAGTGTTGCATAGTTAACCGTGAAATTCTTTTTATTTTTTGCTTATTTTCAATACTATAGTCTATATGTCTAAATGTCTCCCAAATTTAAATTTGTGAGGTCATTACTGATCTATTTATTCTATGCTATTCACATTAGGATGGAAAGGCAACGTAGAGAGGAGGAGCTTAAGGGGGGCCGATCCTCTAAAAAAGGACAAGATGCTGAGCAATCTATACTTAACCGGGTAGGTGGTCTTATACCGTAACAAAGGAGTTGCATATTGTTAGATGTAACGGGCTTAGTTCCATCTCTTTGTATTGTTCTATTTTTAAATGCTGAATCTGAAATGTTCTATACAAATTAGGGATTCAACCTATGCCTCTTTCTCTTTTATTCAACATGTTTAAATTTTAAAACATATAATATTTCCTTTTATAATTTTAATCTATTTCATTTATATTTTACTCTTCTTTTTGTGATTTGTTGAATTTAAACTGCTTATTTTTAACTTGTAGGCCAGTAGTCCCCAAACTGGTGGTAGCATGAAGTCAATGAAGGAGGAGAAAAAAGAGAAGGAAAAAGACAAATCTGGTCAGTCAGAGAAAGAAGGGCAAGAAGGCTCAGGTTTAAAGACTGCGGGTCCTGAAGGAGAAATAACAGCAGGTGTGTCCTATTCTATATGCTACTACAGTTTGCTGACAGAAATGTCTTGTAATCTCAAATTCCTGGTTGGCTCTTTCTTAGGTTGTTTTTTTTTTTTTTTGTATAGGTACTTTTTCTGAATTTTTCCAGCATGCTCCTGGATATATCAGGATAAAATTGTATATCATCTTGGAAATTTACTTGATTTGGGATTTATGAAGTACAGTATATTTTATTTTTTTACAATAGTGTTGTCATTAATATAATATTATAATATGAATAAAATGAAAAAAAAAAAGCAAAAGCCTCTGCAATTATTGGACCATTTGGGGGTGGATGATGCCCCAATTTGGAGGCATGCCGAATCATCCTTCTCACCCAAATAAACCCTAGCCTCTTTCTTTGTTTCATTTCAGCAGCACTTCCTCCTCACCTATACTTATTTTGGGTGAGAATAGTGTTGGGCCTGCATCACAAACTGGGCCATTGTCTAACCAAAAAATGTTTAAAATATTATAACATTATTATATGTATATATTATATAAAGGACAATGTATAACATATAATAATATAAGAATTATGTATGTGTATATAATAAGAAATAATATAACATAATGTTAAGTAAAACATATGTTTAGTATTTTAAAACGTAGACTGCACTTACCTCTTCAACAGGAAACTGTACCTATGACTAATACATGTTCTTGAGATTCGATCTGGCATTCTCCTGTGTAACCCAACTCCTACTATACCTGGGCTATTCTGATACGATCCTGAATGGCAGGCTTTCAAAAATGAACTTAACTCTAAAAACTATGCAATTCTGTTTCTTTGGCTAATTAACCTAGACTGGTGTGGGAGCTAAGCGTAATCTGCCCTAATGATGCATGAATTTGGAAATTTGAATTTGCTAAACTTTATATTTCAAAATCATTAAGAAGCTAAATCTAGTTTTTTTATTGTTTACAGGATTTTTGTTAAAGAAAAGTGCTAAAACTAATGGTTGGAGTCGGCGATGGTTTGTGCTAAATGAGAAGACAGGAAAGGTCAGTAACTATTGGCCAAGTTATTAAATTGTTTACATGGAGGCTTTTATCATTATTTTTATAAATTCTAATTTCATTTTCTTCTAATTGACATGCTAGTCTTTTGACTAATGGCTACTTTTTTTAGATGTTAAAATATAAACATCTAAGACGCGTGGTGCTCTAAAACATCGCACTGATGTAATGTTCTGTTAACATAATGTGGAATCAGTGACCTAAAAGTAATGTTTAACTTATGAGTTGTGGTAATTTCCTAGTAAGAAATTAGATGAGGCAAGCTGATGGGTGTTGAAGTTGAAGCAAAAAAGCAATAGGGGATGGCTGGATATGTAGTGAAATTAACTGTGGTGGTTTTTTTAGTAGCTTTGTAATTATTTAACGAGTAAGTTTCAGACAAGAAAAGGGAACAGGTCTAACAGCCCTGTGCTTCATCAAAATGGGAGCAACTGCAATACCATATTAGCTTGTGTCGAAAGAAACTGCCTGAAAATGTTAAGACAGCCACTGAAATTGAAAGCCAGAGAGTGTTATTGGTTTGCAATGAGGCAGAGTAATTGTAACTGCAGTAGGCAATTGGTGATGGGTCATTCTAATACCATGTTGAAAGTACGGAATTGAGGTAGAAAAGATGGAAAACAATAGAGAGATACTATGTGTAACTATAATATGTGAATAGTACAAAGCAGCAACTGCTGTTTGTTCTGTTAAAGATATCCTACAAATAGTCTGCAGATATTGAAGCTATACATACTAACTATAACAATTAGGAGTTGGAGTACAGTAATCCTTTTATAAGATGGCCTAATAAGAGCAACAACAGAATAGCAAATATTTTAATAAGAAACAGCTGTGACGCTTTAAAAGTTGTCATTGATGTTTGAATTATGATAATTCCTGTAGATTTCAACTATTTATCATATTTTTGAATCTGTGATTCATCTTTGTTTATTTTTTCATTCAGTTATGAAATTATAATTTTCCTCTTTTAATTAATTTACTGTGTAGTATCGACTTTAACCTTTCACTCCACAGCTTGGGTATACAAAAAAACAAGAGGAAAGACATTTTCGTGGTGTTATTACATTGGAGGTAAGGAGTACTTTAATTATTCATATAAAATCATGGTTGATAGATTCTAGAGTACTGTCTGTGCATCATACAAATATGCTGGAATTCTCAACTCTGCAATTCATTATATTTGCTTGAATAGAGGATGCAGGTGCCCGCACATGGCTGGCTTAGTTAAGTGATTGTCAAAAAATTCCCCTTATGATTAGGTTTTTTAGTACTGTGTCTGGAATGCTATAATTTAAGCTTTAAAGGAATTCATTTGAAATATAATGATTTATAAATCCTTGAAAATATGACATATTGCACGCCATATTTATTTCTATTTTATTTTTGTTTTTAAAATTTAAAACGAGATAATTAATTTTCCAGAAAATTTATTTGTCTGTGTCAAGTCTTGAGTTGTAATAAAGCAATTATGACTTCGTTGGTACAGCTGATGTTTAAAAATATGCTCCTTGCCTAAGCAAACATTTTGGAGTTTTATTCCTAAGGTTAAGTTGACAAATGTACCAAATTAACATTCTGGACATATTTGCCTTATAAGGAATATTTACAATTAAGCTGCATACATCGTGCTTTGGACTACCCATTTTCCTTTACTTCTGACTATTGGGGATTTCGTATTTCGTTCTTCTAATTTGTCGTGACCACATGTCAATCAACTTTTAAGCTCTAGGTTTTACTGTGTTGGGTTGTAGTCTGAAGTTTACACCTTTTCAGTTATGACACTGGCTTTGGTTTTGATAATACCATTAAATGAGTGGAACAATGCATATGTTAATTCGTGATAAGCATGCTATTTAAATTGCTATCAGGAATGTAGCATTGAAGAGGCTGGTGATGAAGATGATCCCCCTACCAAAAGCTCAAAAGACAAGAAGTCCAATGGACCGGATTCTGGCAAAGTCAACCTTGTATTCAAAATTACCAGTAGAATTCCTTATAAATCTGTTTTGAAAGGTAAATTCCATTGTTGATATAGCTGTCAATGGAACATGCACACTTTTATTTCTTATAAATTTTGAAACCATTTTAATTACTGTGTTTTTATCTTGCAGCACATAGTACTGTTGTTTTGAAGGCTGAAAGTGCATCTGATAAGGTTGAATGGATTAAGAAGATAAATAATGTTATACAAGCAAAGGGAGGACAGATTAGGATCTCTGACGGTGGATCTACCATGAGGCAAAGCCTCTCTGATGGCTCCTTGGTTAGTTGCTAGCTAAAAGGCATTATTAACATGCATTGCTTTTTTTATGGTGCATTCATTACGCTTGAAAATTAAAGCTAGTTCTTAGAAATTAGAATCTGCCTCATTTATCTACCGTAAGCTTAATAATATTACAATTCTACTGATCTTCAATTAGGGATGGCAGAACGAGCCAACTCACCTCTTTTTTGTTAGTCTCGTTGTAGGCTAGCAAAAAATAGGTCAGGTGGGCTAGCTCACCATGTTCAAGGTGGGTTGAGAGACCTGACCCACCGCATCTGTTTTTCCTTATGTTTTTTTTTTTTATTTTATATATATATATATATATATATATATATATATATATATATATATTAAAAACGTTATCATGTTAATATTTTGTGCCTTTCACTAGTTAATTAATTGATGTCTTTAATTGAACAAATGTTAATAATTTAAATTATAGCCTATTTGCATATTTTATCATTCAAACATAACACAAAAATTTTAAACCTTTAAATTATTTTTTTATTTTAATTCCAATTATTTGGAAAAGGTTTATAGCCCTAGCTCTGGAATGACGGATTGGTTGATTGAAAATGACAACCCTTCCCCTGCCAAATTAGTGGTGGGCTGGCGGGCCTGGTTGGTTTTGCCTTCCCTATCTTGAATTCTAGCATGAATGCTTGGTTTAGTTCTGTAAAGAAATTTGTGGGAACATTATGGAATTGGTAATCAAAGAAAAATGTTTGAAATATTGATAATAATTAGCATGTCATTGGGTACTCGAATTATTGAGTTATAATTTGCGTTGTTCATGTAGAAATGTAAAATTCATTTACCTTTGAAGTATATAAATATCAGGGATGCTGAAGGCTCTCTCACTCAAGCAAATTGTTGAACTTTTGCCTAATTTGTTAAAGTCTATTTAGGTTCTTGACCATGGCAGTTTAAGCTGAGAATTTGCATACCAACAAAGTAAATTATGCATAAGTTGTTATTCCGGCGATTGTGCTCATTGACAGGCTATTATTATATTTCATATGTTATCTCAGGACACAATGGCTCGACGACCTGCGGATCCCGAGGAAGAACTCCGGTGGATGTCACAAGAAGTTCGCGGATATGTTGAAGCAGTATTAAATAGTTTAGCTGCTAATGTACCAAAAGTAAGATTTAGTTTTTAACGTTTGCTATTTTTATAATTTTTTTCAGCTCTTCCATTTAACGTTTCATGCACTGTCAAGTTTTTCTGGTTACTGTCATTCCAAAAGTGGATATGTTGATTCAGTTTTTCTGGTTACTTGTTTTATAGGCAGTTGTCCTTTGTCAAGTTGAAAAAGCTAAGGAAGACATGCTGAATCAGTTATATAGCTCTGTCAGGTTCAGAAATTTGTTATTGCCTTTTATTTTTACTCTCTTGTATTAGTTTACTTTGCTACATTTGCTACGTGTAAGTCTCATTCTTGAAGATTTTGAAGGAACTGAAGAGATTACAAAATAAACTGTGTACACTTCCTTAAAAGTAGTTTATGCATGAGTTAGTTTGTAGAAACTCTTTCATCTAGTTCTTCTCGATTTGAGTTTGTAACTTGTACATTAGCTAATTTTAGCTTATGGAGGAACTTCTCCAAATAACTCCTTTATCTGTTATCTTAAAAAACAGATGCCGAGTTTAAAGTTGTGGGGGATGCTAACCTATATATGTGTATGTATGTGTTCAGATGTGGTAATTTTGCTTTATGATTTATAGGGAAAATCTTTGGTACTATCTGAACCTGAGACGTGGTTCATTATTGATTCAAGTGGTAATTTATATGTTACATGCTAATTAGTTTGGATGCTGTAGTTTTGAATATGACAATGACGATTATTCATAAATAGCTGTAAACCTGATATATTTTATTGTTGATTTTTTTTTATGTTTCCATGATTAGTGCACAAAGCACTGCTAAGATTGAGGAGCTACTTTTGGAAGATCAAAATGTTAAGCGCAGAAGAGACAGAATCCAGAAACAATCCTCACTTCTTTCAAAATTGACACGCCAACTGAGTATTCATGACAACCGAGCAGCTGCTGCTTCTGGCTGGTCAAATGGTAGTGCAGGTTTGTTAAGCTGCTTTCTTACTCATTTTCATATGGATGGGTGAGCGTTATTTTTTTTCATAGCTGTTACCGTTACCAATTGCTTGTTATTGTGTAAAGTGCTTTGTTTTAAAGGATCCAATTCTTATATCTTACTACCTTGATTGTCCTGGTAATTGACCTCAATTCGTGGAGGCTTATTTTGTTGAAACTCATTCTTATTTTATTTTTTATACTTGATTGATACTGGTAGTTTCTTTCTGTGTTTTTCAAGTGTGTGCTTATTTATTTGTTTTGCAGAGAGTAGCCCAAAAAGCAGCGGACCAGGTGATGACTGGAGATCTGCCTTTGATGCAGCCGCCAATGGTCCTGTTAGTAGAAGTGGTTCTTCAAGATCGGGATCCAATGGTCACAGTCGACATAATAGTGATCCTGCACAAAATGGTGATGTGAACTCTGGTTCAAACTCCGGCAGCCGTCGAACACCAAATCGGTTACCTCCTGCTCCTCCTGGTTCTTCAGGTTACAAATATTGACATGTGGCTGACTGGTGATCATCGCTTGACAGTTAATATTTTGATACATTTTTGGAGGGTGAGGATGCTCCTGCCCCATTTCATACCTTTGAGGATACGGCCATCACCAATTCTTTGTCTCTGCCGGTGGTATATTTAGGTGAGGAAGTGTTTGTGTATATAGAAGACAATAGTTTATCAGTATGTTTTCCGGCATTCGTCTCATTATCCGGAAGTTTGGTATCAAGGTGGACTTGAATACATTTATCATGTTTTGCTATTCAATATTCTTTTTACTTCTATTATAGCTTTTTTAATGTTTCCTTTTTTTTGGTTTAGAATTTGCTCTTTTTGGATGCAACCCATGTATCTTGTTTTGTAATGATTGAAATAATACACCATCGCTGATGGATCTGTGACTAAACATATGGGGAGTATCTTAATTACGGGTTTATTTTATGTGGGTCTGTTAAACTTTTGTCCCTTATATTTGGTTTATTTTTAAAATTTGGTCGTTGCATGATTTTATTTATATAAACTTTTCGTAAAATGGTGTCATTTTCTGATGCCATAACGATAGTGTTAAATTTTTACTTTGGTGCATAATGTGATATGCTTATTTTTAGTATGGATTTATACTTTGTATTTCTTTTTCTAAATTAATGAAGTCCGCATTTAAATTTACTTTTATTTGGATAAAAAGTTTATTTGTGATTGAGGTTGGAAGATGAAGCATGATTGAGATTAGGTCTGTTAACTGAGTTTAAAGCCAGGGTTAGTGGGCGGGGGGTTTCGTGAACTGAGTTTTTAGGATTTAATTAGAACATACACGCATAGAGAGAGAGAGAGTGAGGACAGGACACAGAGCGAGAGAGTACACAGTCTCTTTAATTATGTAGTTTGATTCAAGTTATTTTCATGTGGAGATGGAATTGTATGCAAAGTTATGAATATGTATGCAAATCATGTTTTGGTGTTTTCGATGATTTCATGAGAGATGAACACGCCAGTTTCATCTGAATGAATAGCTGTAAATTGTTAAAACAATAATAGAAAGTAATTTAGAAAATATGCGAGGCATCTAAGAGGAAAAATGTCATCTAACTTATCATGCATAACTATATATTGTATGACGAAAAAATTCCTTGAACTTGAATATTTAGTCCCCGTAATGTAATGTTTAGAGGTTGAGTACATTATTAAAGCTTTTATTTGATATATCTATCACCCTTGATTCTATCGTTACCATATTTTGATCAACTGCATCACTTCCTCTGTTCTTGGTTTAAAACCAAAGCCACTCTAGTAATGCAAGTGGGAATGAATACTGAAAAGCTTTGGAAAAGTTTATACATCTACACATTTAAAAATTGGACTATCACAAAATTAATATAAAAATAATAATGATACAATTCAAAAATAGGAGAAACCACGGAGAGCTAATGGCACAAAATTTTGCAGAGTAATCTGTTGTATTAACACTTAGTACTCTATAGACAGTAGTAGCCATATCCAGAGAAAGCCGAAATATAACTAGCAATGAAAAAATACAACACACGAAAAACACTGCCGCACTCTTGTTTTCTAAAGATGCTTGCTTCCTCCGGACTTCATCCACCTCGGACCTGAATTATTATTGGGGAATAAATCAGATCCCAACGAATTAAATAATCTTCAAGCTTTGATAATCAAAGAGCAAATTCACAGCATAGGTAAGGTCCAGAAACAGTAAATAATATATCAACTTTCTTCGTAGTATTTTCGTTCTATGGCATGATTTATTTTTATTCCCGAGACCAAGCTCTTCAGAATCTCGGTACTGTAAGTCTACGAGTATTGTTGTCATAAATATAAAGCGAAACGAAGGTTACATTTCCCCCCAAATACATTACCATCTCTCATTGCTTTTATTTGATTTGCCAAACCCGATTCTTTACCTATTTTTGACCCAATAAAAGTGAAAGAATGGCCAGAGATAAGACAAAAACCCTTCCCTAAACTTTCTTTCAACTTAAAGAGAAAAACCAACAACCAGTTTATAAACCGGTCTAACAATTAAAGTTGATTCTGAAATCCAAACTGGTTTCAAAACCAGTTTTGAACCTTAACAGATATAATAACAAGTTTTAAACCAGTTTGTAAGATATCCAAATAAATTTTCAAAATAAAAATAAACTGGTTTCCAAATCTAAGTTGGTTTTGTGGTTTGGATTGGTTTTAAATCCAAACCATGCCTACTACTGTTAAGTTACATGATTACATAACAAGCTTACAACAGTACAATGGAAAGCGTAATTCAGAGCTTTCTTCAAATATAAATGAACTTACACGTCCTCTGTCTCTCTCTCTATCTCTCTTTTATATATATATATATATATATATATATATATATATATATATATATATATATATATATATATATATATATATATACTAGATTTCAGATATAACAGATAATTAAATAAACCAAAAACATAAAAATTTGGACAATTATATACTTTTGGTTTAGTTATCTATATTATATCTGAAATCGTGTGTTTGTGTCTGCGTGACATATGGGATATAATAAATAACTAACGTGTAAAAGTATTTATGTTTAAACAGATCAAGTCATAAAATTAAAACACAGTTAAAAGTAGCAAGTTATATGATTGTAAATTATTCTACACAGCAGACTATTGGTGGACAGATTTAAAATTTTATCTTTTTCTTTTTTATCTCAACAGTAATTATACTGAGTACTTTAATACTCTTCTAAACCTTTTCCCTTAATTGTCATAAATATTCAACTACTCTACTATTTTAAAGATACTTTCAAAGTGAAATAATTACTAAATTTGAACTAGCTCTTACGTTCATATAATACAAACTACAGAAAACTTATACATTAAACTCTCACCTTAAAGCAGCATTGTCCCTGACTAGATTATCCAACTGCATGGAAATATGAGCCTTCCAGAATTTGAGATTACGAGCATCTTTTGTCTGCAAGGTCAACAAATCATTTGAAAAATGAATGAAATGTAGATTAATAATGTTTTATCGAATTAAACACATGTGACAACAATATCCAGGACAGATTTAACATACGATAGCATCCTGCTGCTCAATGAGATTCTTAATGTCTTCTTTGATATTCTGTATATGTATATCTTTTCCTCCCATGTCTTTGCTGTACTCCTTGAAAATATTGACATATCTAGAATTTAAGTCATCCATATACTGCTCCAGAACAAACAAATTTAAGTCTAGAGTTCGAACTTTCTGCATCAGAATCTTGAGAACAGTATCCCCAGGCATCCTGCCAACTTGTTGACGGGTTTCTTCAACTGGATCAGGAATGATGGTGTTTACTTTCTCATGATTTGAAGAAGAGATATCTGAAGCATGATCAGAATTAATCCCTCCAAAATTATTTTTATGAACATCTTCAGTCTCTGAAGGATTAGAATGCTGGGGTGATACTGTCCTTTTGTCAGTATTACCATCCCCGGGAGCGAACATATTATCTTGAGTATTTATCAAATCCTCCAGCATCCTCTCAACAGCATCCACACCATAAACTTCAACCACACTAAGCGTGCAATAAAATTCAGAACCATAGTGACTTTGAAGATTCAGCTTTAAATATCTCACCCATTTTGGTTCCTGAAGAACAAACCTTTGAGTATGCCTCACATTTGAGGCAGTGAAATTCCCAAGGAAAACCCAACCATCTGTTGGAAAGCTCATACTGCCAAGAAGTTCAAAAGCTTTTAAATTTGAAGAATGGTGCTCAAAGTTAGCTATTTCTATAGTATCTACTAAGGTTTCTTCGGAAAGTTCTATAATGACAAATTTCTGTTCAACAGAACATGGATTTCGTAGATACTTATCTTTGTCTCTGCTTAAGATATTAGATGCACCTTTGGATTCTTTGTTAGAACCTAAAACTTTTGCTCCCTTTGATGCTGAAGCATAATTGTATTCTTCACCACCAGGCTCCACTCTATGCATTACACTTCCAGATGAACCAGTGCCAGATTTAATTTTTGAACTAATTGCTCTGCTCTTAAATTCATCAAGACCAAGAGGCACAGTCCAAGATAAATGATCAGATTTTTGCACATGATCTTCGAGTCTGGCCGAAGAATTACCACTTTCAACTTCGTGTACCTCGGTAATAGGAGTATCACAATCTTGCTTATTACAAGTACCATGTTCAGCATAATCACGCGTTTCTTCATTGGGGAGTGACTCGGTAACAAAACCATTGGTCTGGGCATCTTCAGAGTGTAAAGCCTCAGGGGCAATGTATGCAATGGTTTCTTCGACCAAACCTTTCTCAGCAGAATCAGAGCTCTTACACTGTCCAAGCTTATCTTCCTCCCAATTCGGTAAAGGAACTGAGTATTCTTCAGATCCATCTACATCCATAGATAAGAAACTGACTAATAAGAATATGCATCATGCATCTGCAGTTGAATATGGTATGAAAGGAGATTCTCCTACGAACGAGTGAGTAGGTTGTGAGGTTTTAGAGTGGCTTATTCCCTACAACCTACTAGGGTTTTGGTATCCTAAAAGAAAAGGGTTTGGTGAATTGATGATTATGGGTCAGTTCCTAATCCTAAACAGAACAGAGTACGATTCATTCCATTCAATTAATTCCAAAACAAAACAAATTGATTGATTGGATTACCTGTGGGATTGGGGGTGTAACCATGGCCGCGACTGATCCATAAGCTTAAGAGGAAGATCAGAGTCCACAACAGAAAAAGCAGAGAGAGGGAAACTGCACACCCGGAGGCAGTTTTAGCGTGGGTTGATGTTGTTGTTCTTCTTCTTCTTTGGAGAAGAGCTTCACGTGATTTCTGCATTGCAATTGCAATTGCACACGCAGTTGCACATGAGTGCCTATGCTCAGCACAACAACTGCATCAATTCAATTCCCTCTCTGCAACGCACAATAGTTGACAAACATTCAATTCATTTGATTGAGATCAGAAAACGAAAGAAAACGAAAGAAAGAGGGATCTGACCTGTGTTGGGGTTTTGAAGAAGCGATCTCTGTGTTTGCAAATCAAAATTCAGAAACAGAAGAACCATTCAATTACAAGTCAAGAAACGGAACCTGCTACCAAACTCTTCGTTATTAAATTTCCATAGCCCGTTACTATAATTTTCTTAATTATCCATTAATTAGGTTACATGTGATTTTAAAAATTATTATAAAAAATGAAAAGCTTATCTATACTATTATATAACACAATATTCTTTTTGGTGTACACATTTTTTATTTTCGTTTTTACTTTTTAAATAATTATTTTTTAAAACTAAAATTATCACTTTATCAATTTTATTCTTATAATGGTCGTTAAATTTAATTATTTGTTATTTAACCCTCTTTTTAAATTTAATCATTTTAAAATTAAAATAACCATCTATAATGAAAATATCATTCAACCTTTTATACTTTTTAAGTTTCAGTTAACTGTTAAAATAAGACAAATTACATAAGAATTTATTAAATAATCGAGATATGATACACTCTTCTTATAATAAGTTGTTTAATGCACAACTAAAATTTATTTTTCTTGAGCTAATATGGAATCTTCATGATTCTCTTCCACTCAAAAAATTTAGCTAATGTGGTTAGGTTAAGTTATGACTTTGTCCACATTTTCATTTAAAAACTTTAAATTCGTCTTTCAATTTTTTTTTTCTCTTCTATTTTTGGAAATGTTATATAATTTGGTACACGTTAAAAATATTTATTCTAGAATTCGAAAATACCTTTCAAAACATCTTGTCCGAAAATGTTTTTCCTATTTTCTCTTACTCCTTTTCTTCACCCATTTGGGGTGGATACATGCATCAGACAAAATCTGGTAACAGAAAAAAGAAACATTCTGAAACGTGAATCTGGGATGTGTGCATCAACTTTGAATGTCTTGGTCATTTAGAATCGTGGTGCTGGTCTCACACCACAAACATGCTAGAAGGAGGCACTGCGCTGAGGAAGACACTTGGCGAAGGAACCAAAAGATGTAAAATTAATTTACACTCAATCTCATTAAAAATGTATTTTTATTGATCTTAGAAACGTTTGATTAAAATTTAAAATAAAAGACATAGCATTCGTTGCCAACATCTTTCTTCATGTAGCATGGGATTCTTTATTATTGATTTTTTTTTTTTCAGTTTCAATACACAGCATTGCAAAACTTATTACGAATATGCGTTTTTTGACAATGTTCATTCTCACATAACAGCATATTTCACATTCCCTGTTAAGGAACTGCACGAGATAAAGAAGAGAAATACATGACCCATCGCCATACAGAACATGAACTATAAGTTTTCAGTTTGAGGAGATGAGTTTGCAGGTATTTGTGTTTTAATCCGGATGTATATCTTGCCCAACATGAAGCCAGGAATCACCACCTTGTTGCTGCTCTCCATCAATAGTAGCATGTTTCAGTAATATGCCAAACAAAATCTTTCCCTGTTTTGATATATTTATATTAGAACAGTGATGCATCAAGAAAATCAAATATATAACTGAATTCTAGCTACAAAAAAAGGCCAACCTTTACCCTCCTGTAGGATGCTAACGTTGCCAGTGGTTCATTTGACTTTTGCACTTGTCCCGAATTTAGTGCAAGGTTGATTATCTGGCATCGATTACAGCCCCCTAGCGACTGATGAATGAACCAAATTAAATATATTAAGCAAAAGAATTATGCTCTCTTTTGTCTTATTCTTATATTTTTTGTAATTAGGATGATGACTAGGATTTCACCAAGCTATTCCTTCATGAAGAACTCATAATTATAGAGAATCCGTATTAAGACTAAATTGCACATAATCCTCTTTCTTTTATTTAGAGATAAAATCTAGTCCACGTTATCTAGAGATAAAATCAAATTACAGTATATAAATCCAATCCAAACCTTACTTAAGAACAAGTTTTGTAAAATTAAGTTAGGCTTAAATTCTATTTTCTTTAGGTCATAAAATATTGTGCTAACCAAGATCTCATCGAAAAAAAGGATGAATAGTCACATTCTCACCTAAAATATCTTAGATTAGCATATTGCTACATTAGCAGTAAATGGAATTTATAACATAGACGGACAGAATCCATGAATTTGCTCAAATAAGTACCATTAATCAATGCAAAGCGTAGCTCAGGTTAGTCAAAAGGGGTTATCTACTATGTCTAATTTCTCAATAATAAGAAATTTGTTTTATCATGCCATATAAAAGGTTATTTGAACTTACACTGAAATGCTTATTTCCAATCTTAATGTGTCTCCATCCATCTTCAGCATAAGGCCTACCTCCAGATACCACAAGATTGGGACGAAACCTACTTGCACTAACTTGCACAATTGCTCTTCCAGATATCCCCTTCTGTACATCTATTTAACATCATTACAATTAGCAAACATTTAATATTCCAAAATATTGGGGCTGAGAGACTAAGAACAATATATTATTAGTTTGACTAGAAATATGAGAACTTCAATATTATTTTTACTGGAATAATCTGTACCGAGGGATTTCAACATTTATAAGACACCTAATAAAATCTAGCCTCATATATGTAACAAATCCACTATACTAATTAATGGAAGTAAAGGAAAAGAAGAAACAAAAACTATACAAGGAAAAAATATTTGTACAACATGAAAAGGGAACAACAAATAACACATCTCTCAACTTGTGAATGGATATTTATCATTCCTTGCATGTTAATAAGATCTCAGCAGCCTTCCACAGAAAGTATCTTGTTCAATACATCTAACAATTGACATCCAAAAATGGAAGTATGTCATTTGTCCTTGACATAGTGTAGATTTTATGTACTTTGTCCTATCATGCAATTATGTGGAATACAAAGAGTAAATTTAATTTTGTAAAGCATCTTCCAAGGGACTTTATATTTTATTAAAGCCATCAAGTCTGATGTATTATTTATGGTCTAGTACTTCCAAGGATCTTTTCAGTTAGATCCTTCCTTTCAATGTGGTTAAGGTTTCTTCCTACCCTAAGGTTCAAATGTAGGGTTGCATAGGTGTTACAGTGGAGGACAGTTTCCAGAAAAATGCAGTCAGGCATAGCAAATATGCAGTTCAGTTACCCCTCCGGTTTAGCAACAATTAATTATAATATGTGTAGTGGGAAGAGAGAGAAAGGGGGTGTGATATTTTGGTTAACTTCCCTTTCTCCTGTGAAATCCTGTTTCTCTCTGTTGCCTTGTATTTCTTCTATATTATTGTTAGAAGTGGGTTTTATGTCTAACTCAACCCCACAAAACCGGCTTTTAAGGTGAGGTTTGCACCTCACTTATATATTGTGAATTGACCTTATCTTTAGTCGATGTGGGACTTCCAACACACCCTCTCACACCGAGATATATTCATCTCGTGCGTAGGACAAGAAATTAGTGGGTGGTCCGTTAGCTGCCCGATATCGGGTGGAACAGAATGTCTAAGAAAGTTCGCTAGGATATGCTCTAACTTGACTCTGATACCATGTTAAAAGTGGGTTTTAAGCCTAACTCAACCCCACAAAACCGGTTTTTAAGGTGAGGTTTGCACCTCACTTATATATTGTGAATTGACCTTATCTCTAGTCGATGTAGGACTTCCAACAATTATAATCATAATTTCCTGTGCTCTGTATTGCATTTTCTGGATTTGGTATAATTTCTCACATCAGACTTATAAAAATCATTACAATAGGTTATCGATCTGCTTTGGTCCCTACCGAGACCCAGATGTCAAGTCTCAAACAGTCTAGACATATTGAACGACCATTTTTGATGATAACAAATGAGATTACGTTTTGAAGTAACATTGGCTAATCAAACGTAATCAGAAAGTACATAAGATTTCACCATCGAAGGAATGTAAATAAAATGGATTCTCTATACATAACAACTAGCACACCTTCTATCATCTATATGATCATCTAGTGTATCAAGCGTGAAAAGCACTATCTTTACGAAAGGATCTTTAGTATCTTTCTAAAACCAGTGCTATTTAAAATAAATATCCTTACATGCTTTATTTCTGGAACAAATCATGTTCAGACAGCTATGTCACACTTTCTTAAATACAGTATCACCATATAAAAGGAAATATACTATTTGGGATATGTTCTGTATTTTCACCTCTTTCTTGTTTTAGATATCATAAAAAAACTACAAAAGTATCTTGGAACAAAACCAAAGATTATCACAGTCTTATATATCCAAGATATCAAGATCGCAAGAAGACTGACTTCAATACACATAATAAAGTTGTCATGGTACTATAACATATACATTCCAATGAAGCCTATAAAAAATAAAGACCTCAAAGAAAAAGACACAAGAATCTTGCACAACAATCAGAAATAAGAAAAAGGATCCTTCAAGCAATACAATAGTATTAAGAGGGATCTGTGCAAGAAAAAAGTCATGGTCATGTCCTTCACCTACTGAAAATTAAATCCCTGTTTGGAGGGTCTAAATTGTACGTCTTCTCTGAGAATTGACTCCTTTTGTTGCTCACATACCTTTGTAGTGAGAAGTGACAGCAAAAAATACTTGGCACTCTTAGATTTAAGGTGAGATTAAGAGTGTTTTCCAAGTGTGACTTTCTGCATTTGGTCAGGAGCAACTTTGTGTACTTGAGTTTTCAAAGAGTGACTTTGTGCACTCGTGTTTACTAGGGGTGATGTTGTGTATTCATTTTGTAATCAATAGGATTATGGTAGAACCTTTTAAAAGTTTCTTAAACGAGGACTGGATGTTGCTTAAAGTTGGAATGAACAACTACTTGTTGCCTCTTTTATCTTTTGTAGAAGGTATAGACGTTTGTCCTAGACTGACTACCAATTGTTATCTGGATCGCAAAAGCTTTTGCACAAAAAGTATTAGACTCTATTCAACACTCCCTCCCCTCTTCTCCTTCTAGAGTTAGCCTGTTACTTTAATTGGTATTAAAGCTATAACCTCTAGGGGTTACTTTATTGCAAAACTTGAGGTGATATCCATAAGACGATATAATATGTTTTTGGATCTTTCAACATATTCTAAAAAGAAAATCTACCATCAACTTGAAAAATGCCAACTGAAATATTAGTTGACTGAATAATTTGAAGTGTTATTACAACATATATTGACTAACTAATAAAATCTAACCTAGTATTTATATATTCACCAAAAAGAGCAAGTATTTATGGGCAAAAAATCTGCCATCCTAGTTAAAGGAAAAAATGATACAAATTTTAAGATAACATACCACAAAAATTAACCATTGTAGTGGGATAGCCCTAGGCCATGTAAACCTACACAAAAATCCCATACTTCCAATGTGGGATCCAAGTTGCATACCATGCAATTGGATCCTTACAAAGATAAAGTAAAAACTGTAAAAAAATCTAATCTATACAACATGAAAAGCCGAGAGAAGGAAGCAAATTAAACATTAGTCATAATAGTTGGTGAATACCTTGGGAAGAAAACTTAATATTTTCTAAAGCATTTTCAATGCCTTTCCGCTTTGTTTACTACATTAAAATCCCTTTTGCATTATTATGAATATCAAATAATCAAATCAATCAGCAAAAAAGCAATCCATCATGCATCATGAACGAATTTTTTATAATTGCCAAACAGTTATTAAAATCTTCCATTACATTTTGTAATGAAATTAAAACAACAAAAGACATGGACAGGTATATTATGTCAGAAAATCAGTATACCTGAGCTTAATCTTCTGTTTAGATCACAAACACTTTCTTCAGAGACAAGTAAGAACTGTGCTTCATTGGCAAAATTAAGTTTGTTCTTCATATCTCTACATGTGGCTGCACCTTTGATTTTTTTTAACGTAAAATCTTGATTGAAACTAGAATACTTTAACAAAGAGCAAGTTCTACCAATTGCTTCGGTAAACCATGCATTGGTCTCATTGTCATAACTATATACCTTGTATCTGTGAAAAACAATTAATTACAAGTATGAGACCAAAATAAAATTGACTCTGAATAACATGTTATTAACTTCTTAAAGCTTAGAATAGAATATATTTTCCAACGACAAGACAAACTATTAAGCTTCATGAGATACCCTTATATTCAATTAATCAAAGCCAGTTGTTAGACATGGAGTTTAAGCCTAACTTAACTCCAAAAAAACGACTTGTAAGGTGAGGTTTGCACCTCACTTATATATTATGAAATTGTCTTATCTTTAATCGATGTGGGACTTCCAACACACCCCCTCACGCCAAGGTATATACATCTCATACGTGGGACTAGAAATGAATGGGTGATTCGTTAGCGGCCCGATATCGGGTGGAACAGAATGTCCAAGAAAGCTCGCTAGGATAGGCTCTAACTTGGCTCTGATACCATGTTAGAAAGTGGAGTTAAATAAGGCAATTTCATAATATATATATATAAGTGAGGTGCAAACCTCACCTTCCAAGCCGGTTTTGTGGGGTTGAGTTAGACTTAAACTCCACTTCTAACATGGTATCAGAGCCAAGGTAAAGCCTGTCCTAGCGAACTTTCTTGGACATTCTGTTCCACCCGCTATCTCGGGCCGCTATCGGACCACCCATTTCTAGTCCCACGCACGAGATGAATATACCTCGGCGTGAGGGGGGGTGTTAGAAGTCCCACATCGACTAGAAATAAGGTCATTTCATAATATATAAGTGGAGTGCAAACTTTACCTTAAAAGTCGACTTTATGGGGTTGAGTTAGGCTTTAAACTCCACTTTCTAACACCAGTATATGTACGAAACTAATGAAATCACCCATAAGATACAGAAGAACATTCAAGAGTCTGAAAGTAATGTCTCCCAGCACTCTTTAGATGGTCAAGAAGCATCTTGAGCTAACTACATAAGACTAAGCTTGTTTTAAGGATAGGCCAAAGTTGTCAAGGATCACAATTTAATCTTCCCTTCTTCTAACTCTTTAATCCACTTTAAAAGAACGTCCAAGAAAGATAACAAAGATTGATTGAATAATCATCCTCCTCACTATTATGATCACCGGAATGCAATGATCTTATTACTGATGTACATTAAAAGGGTTGTTGGAAACTACACACCTGTTCATGTATTTTCATATTCATGTATAGGCCTTTTCCATAGGAAATAGTATTATACAAACATACATATAAAGGAGGGTTAAAATTGTTTCCAAAGTAACTTGAAGACAGTACTCTACATCTTGACCCTTCATTGTTTTTTCCTATCTGATAGTTCTAGAATGTAACTCAGTTTTAAATACTAAATTAAGAGAAAATGAAGGGTTGACTTAGCAAGTCTCTTCAAATTACTCTGGAAATAATTTGATATATATATATATATATATATATATATATATATATGTGTGTGTGTGTGTGTGTGTGTGTGTGTGTGTGTGTGTGTGTGTGTGTGT
>Ga0214543_1004889_pt1 | contig 25128 bp, 11 predicted proteins | sample CNSS2metaG_FD_160094 | JGI IMG/M metagenome (GOLD analysis project Ga0214543, IMG submission 160094) | Root nodule microbial communities from cowpea collected in UCLA plant growth center, Los Angeles, California, USA - CNSS2 | ecosystem: Host-associated > Plants > Roots > Nodule | place: USA... | reverse complement strand
ACTCAAAGATATATTCAACGATGGATTCATGAATCCAAGAAAAGAATTTACATCGCCCCTTATATTGAAGGGTAAGTTGGACTCTTACTTTAGTTATTATCTAACTAATTTCATATCACTAACTAAATTTCTTATTTAGCAGGTGTCATTGGCAATTGATTATTATTTGCCCCATAGACCGTATTGTCATATGGTTTTGTTCATTGCACAAGAAGCCAAGCAAAGAAATGAAAACTTTAATACAAAGGTATGTGTTCATTACAAATGTAATGTGTTTTATCATAATTATATTGTAAATTACTAATGACTTTTATTTTAGTGCTATTAATGTAAGCGGTGTCTTGGATGGTAAATCCATTGCATCTTCATCTCATCTTGATTGGATTTATCCTAAGGTATGTACTTTGCATTGAATCTACATATTATCAACTAAAATGTCTTAGTTCTTCATATATTTATTACATAAATTTCATATATTAGTGCAATAGGCAACGTGGAAGCTTTGAGTGTGGATACTACGTTATGCATTGGATGTGGACCATAGCTCGTGCTACCATTGTTGATTCATGGGCCGATGTAAGAGTTATAATTTAATTATTGATGTTTAACTTTGCTTCCTATGATACACCATAATTAATATATTCCATATTTCAGGTTTTTGATGGAGTCGAGCCATTGGGTAAAGATAAAATTGAAGAAATTTGCAAGGAATGGGCAAGATATTTTTTGAGGCTAAAACATTAGTTTTGATAGCCATTTAGAAATGTTTTATTTTGCATATTTAAGGTATTTTGTGGCCTTAACATTTAGCCTAATAGTTTTGATAGACTTTAGTAAATGATTGTATCTTAGGAAACAAAAATTTGAATTGTTTGGAATTTGGATTTTTTGTGACTTTTGTAGGTTATTGGATAGTTCCCAAAACAAATCAGCTTTTGAAAAAAAAACACGTCCCTATTACATCGGTTGTGACCATAACCGATGTAATATAGGTTCCTATTACATCGGTTTCACACCTTAACTGATGTAATATGTTCAGACTCCGTTTTTTATTTTTAAAGCGCTTACAACGGTTAAAGTTGCATCGAGGTAATATATTACAGATATTACAGCGGTTCCAGGGACTTACTACATCGAGAACTACCACATCGATAAAAAAATCGATATAATACGCCCAAAATAACCGATATAATAAACTTTTTCTGCACTAGTGACACCAACCATATTTACTTTTTCTTTGTGTAAGATATATATGTGGCACAATATACTTGTCTTACCGTTTTTACGAGGTTCAATAGAAAGGTAAAAATACCTTTTTATTCATAGGAATATCCATAATTCTTTATTTGAGGGTAACTATTATACTTCATCTTTTATATATATATATATATATATAACAAAAAGATAGACGCTGCTGAAGGTAACTTTTTTCCTTTTAAAAAACTTACTAGTGAATAACGTAACTTATTTAAGAAGCATTGTTGGGTTTAATATTTCTTATATGACATCCAATGCACCTTGTTTTCTTCCCATTCTTCTAATCTCATCAAACCGTCCCACCAATAAATAACAAAAGACAAAAAAAGATGCATGTCAACCAAACAAAAGGTGGGGAATATGTTAAGATTAATGAATCTTTCAATATTTAATGGCATACGTACTTTAACAATATACGTATATATTCTTAATACCACAGAATTTCAATACTTTAACGGTATACGTAAATATTTTTAATACCACAGAATTTCAATTATAGGAGTACAACATAAAACCTCTTGACTTTTGTAGAAGTTCTCCACCACCACCACCTTTTTTTTAAGCTCTTGACCACCAAATCATGTTCAGTGTTATTTTGAGTCAAAGGCTTTTGTTGTGACAAATATAGAATATAAACGCAAACCCCAGAAATAATTATGTGATTCTATTGCTTCCATTGAGATGGATAAGGATGACACGCAATAGTTTCATTAAGAAAAAAATATCTTAAGTTCATGTATATAACTTTTTCGTGACAGAATTAAACTATCTAATTAAGAAAATACGTGCTTTACTTTTCTTATTGTTTAGTTCCATATTCCTTATAATATTTTATTCATTTTGAGTTGCTAGGTAGACTTTATTGTCCTGAATAATAAAAAATTATGTGGATCATATCAAGCTGCTCTCTTTTTTAAACTAAATCTTGGAATCGCATTTTTTCAAATCCTCAATTTTAAAGGAAATGTCAACAACTGAAATTAAATTTATATTATTTTTGTAATTCTAAAATATTAAGATGATAAATGTCAGACAAGTCATTAGAAATTTAAACCCATCGGCCTGTATAGGCACAAACTAAAATGTTAACTAAATATATGTTTAATTTCTAAATATGTTAACTAAATTATTTTATAACAAAGTATTTTGCCAATCTATAAATTCTATAAATATGGGTATTTATAATCTATGATAAAAATCCAAAATTATATTTTCTTATTAAATATTAAGTCCACATATACTTGACCAGCGTAAAAAGGGATTAAAATTTCTTAAAGAATTTTAAACACGATTTGTTTTAGAAAGAACGAGGTTAAGAATAACACCGATGAATAATCAAATTTTTCAACAAAAATAGATTTTATCCTTAAAATAAATAACCAACAACCAAGTTAATTGCATTGTTGTGAAATTAATATATAGTATAATTGATAAGTATGGCTATATGCTTCCCATAAGGCAAATTTTGGCAACTTAATTAAAGGGATTTTTTTTAGCATAAGTTCCATACTTTGAATCATTTCGTTATTTAATATGGATATGGTAAAATAGTATATATTGACATGGATCAAATAATGAGCCTACACTCTTGCACCCACCAAAATTGGGTAAATCGGAAAAAAAGGTGATTTTATTACTTTATACAAAATATATATAGCTTATAACAAAATGGTTGTTACTTAGGCCATTTGTTGTGAAGTTAAAAATTGAAAGAGTTAATAATTGATGGCGTAAGAGTTTGATATGAGATATGGATGAAATGGTGAATGGAAGGAGATACAACTATTTAAAGATAAAGATTGGAATGATGTGTATAAAAGACAAAGATAAAACGAAAGATGAGATGACACGAGTAATGAGACCTTAACAATCACAATGCTTCTTGTTTATCCCCTTATATTCTACCTCTACCACATTTCGAAACTTATCCGATGCATTTGCTACTGTTTCTTTTATGGAAAATAATTGTTATGAATAACAACATCTTTATCCATGATCATTTATTAATATAGAAATAAGATAAAAATAATCGATACAAAATTAAAGAAAAGATTACTGTTTAATGACAACCAGACCAAACCTCGTTAATACTTTATTAGAATAGTAGAAGAAAAGTCAATTACAAATTTAAAGTATTTTTGACAAAAATGTTTAAAGAAGGTGGATCTTAAGTCTATTATATAGTTCCTATCACATATTTTAGTGCTTATCATATATGATGTGAAATTTTTCAAGATATAATATTTTCATCAATCCAAAAATAAAATTGAAAATAAAATTTTATTTACTATTATTTAGTAACAATTACATAGAATCTCTTTACTTTTCTTATTTAGAAGTGAGAGTAATATTTTTATAAATATATTTACTTGTATGGAAGAAGTTTGATTTGTGAAACTAATGTAGGCATTGTATTAATCAAAATTAAAAATAAATTGAAAGGAAATAAAATGGTATGAGAAATAAAATGATTTAATAGGAAAATAAATGCTAGAATTGGGTTATATTGTTATTAAAATGCACAAGAGATTTCATAAATAATAAAAAGTTAGTAAAAAGTAAGCAATTCAAATCTTAAATAATGTAGAAAAAAAAGGTGTAAAAAATTGTATTTCAAAACTTAAATAATGCAAGAAATGTTTAGAAGAAAATTTATAAAAGAAATATGAATGTTACTAAAAACATATTTTGTATAAATTATTCATAAGATTATACATTGATTTCTTAGTTGATTTAGATGTTATTGATATAGAAAGTGAAATTGTCCTACATTGGCCGTAAAACTCGTATAATATAAAAAAATTGTAATGATCATAAATACTCACCAATGTAACATCTTGTGAAAAAGTGTTAAGGGAAGAAAACTTATTCCTTTAACACTTTTCAATATTACAATTTTGCTACCATATTTTATTTAAACACAAAAATATATTGTCATGATCACTTCTATTCATGAACCGAGATCTTACTATGAAGTCATCAAAGATTCTAATTGGATTATAGCTATGTAAGAAGAAATCAAGGCTCTAGAAATCATTAACACTTGGATCATTGTTCCCTTGTCCCAACATAAGCATAATATTAGCTATAAGTGGATATACAAAGTAAAATACAAAGTTGATGGATCATTAGAACGTTATAAAGCAAGATTCATGACCAATGAATTTACCCAACAAGAAGATTTAGATTCCTTGACAATTTTATTTATTTATTTTGTTTTCGTTTTCAATTTTTTCTACACAATGAAATGATTTTTTTCCATAGAGGTAACCTTTATTTAAGTGTCAGGGACGTTTGTTTCAGTATCACACACTAATCTTTGATATGGATATTTGTTCAAAAATGGTATCCAAATATTATTTTCACCCATCCAGTCTGAAGTTACCTAATTAAGATTCTTAAAGAAGCTGAGCCAACATGTCGATAAGCTATTCATCAATACAATATTACAAGTATTTTCTTAAAATATTGTCACCAAGCAAAGAAAGGGACACTTTTGTCTATAGTAGTAGTAAGTGAAGCAAACATCCAAAATATAGACCAGATGGAAATTACTTAATTAGCCATACATATATCAATGTGTGTATATTATTATAAATTTTAATCACTTGAAAATAGACTATTACAACATTAGTTGGGAGAGATTGCATAATTGTTTTCTTTTAATGGAGTATACTTTTAATAATCTTCGAGGCATTCAATTATTTTTATTATTAATAGTGAGAACATAATGCCTATTTTACTTTATTCATTATAAGAAAATAATTAAAAAATATTACTAAAACTTATACTTATAAAAATTATTTACATAAAAATAATTATATAAACATTTTTCTATTAATTTTTATAATATTAAAATTGTAAGAATTTGAAAATAGCTAAGAAAAGAAGGGAACTTATATATAAATTGAAGTTGAATATTTTATTATTAAAATACATAGATAGAAAAGTTAATTAGTCGAGTTTCATTTTATAAATACTTTTATCTCTTTAAAATTGTTTTCTTTTTTTTTTCTTAACTTTTTGCTTAAGTTTTTGTCTACTCATCTTTTAGAATATTAGAGTCTATCATAGGAGTCTTAGCTTAGAGTATAACAATTCTACAAGATCAAAAATTTTATCACAGTAAATTTATTTTTATCTCTTCTCTTGAGTCAATTTTTAGAACTTTTGCATGTGTTTCAATAAGGCCTTTGCACGTGACTCAAAGGACTCAAAGGGATTCAAAATGAATTTTTGTTTGACTACAATTGTTAGGGTATGTGTATGTTATTACTCTTAGTTTTCTATATACATGTAGAATATTTTATGAGAGTTAGAGTCTCAAGATCTTAGTTAAGTTAGAAGCTCAATTCAGGTAAGGAAAACTGGTTACTTTGTTGTTCTTTGTTGTTATACTACATGATATTATGTTGATAAAATTTGTGGTGAGATGTGTATATTAATGATATTGGTTGTTAATGAAATGTTAATTTGAATTTGATAAAATGATTTGTATGAGCGTGAACAAAATTGTTATATCAATTGGTTAAATTGGTTCAACAAGAGGATTGTGTTAGACTAAATATATTATTTTTACTAGATAAAACATTTGAAAGACTCGACTTAAACTAATTTGGACTCTTATATATCTATTGATTTTTCTGGATTATGCAAACTTACTAGAAGAGCCAATCATTCATTGAGCAAAATTTCAAAGTTTAAAATCTAAAGAGCTTAGGTTGTTATATTCACTAGACAGGCTGATACCTCTTAGGTGAGCCTTATGAAAAAAGATCTCAAGGGTTTGGTTAGGGTGAGTAAAACTCTTATTGAGTGAAATTATTTTATGAAACGTCTAGAGAGCTTAGAGTGGATGAGTTACTAGGCGAGTTTGCTCTTGTAACATCCCTAATTTTAATAAACTATATTATTTATTTTAAATAAAGCAGTTAGAAAATCTATTATTTTTACTAATGTTTCATATTTTATCTAAATGTAGTTTAAACATTAAAAATATATTTTTTATCATGATATAATTTTTACTTGTTGAAAATAACAATAAGAAGAAAACCAAACTAATAATATATATATATATATATTAAAAAAATATTAGGTAAAAATATATTAATTAAAATATTATTAAATAAGTTTGTGTATTAAAAAAATGAAGAATCTTCTAAAGAGATGAAGATAAAGAGAGAAGAAAAGAAAAAAAAAAAGAAAAAAAGAAAAGAAAAAGGGAAAAAAGAAGAAGATAAGCTAAAGAGATAAACATTATCTCTTCATTAATGGAAGAAATGATGATTTGAAGAAAAAAAAATGAGCACATGCATGACTTATATATATAGATATGAAATGAGGAAAGAAGTTACTTGAGAAAGTGAGAAAGTGAAAATCTTATTGTACAAAAAGAAAAAGAATTAATTCCATATTTTTTTATCAAATAATAATTATTTAATATAGTAGTCGGGGCGTCACAACTATCATTGGGTGAATTTATTTAATCTTACTCCTAGTACTTGGTCCCTTGGTGGATGCGTTCTCTCATTGAGAAAAATTAATTTGACAAAAATATAGAGAATTAGAGAAGGGTTGGTTAATAAGCAAAACAAGACTTGTTAAACGATACCTTCCGAGATAACTCGTTGAGCGAGTGAGAATGCTCAATGAGCATGTTTAAGTTTTAAAAACTCTTAATTTGTCTTATTGGGCGAGCTTGTGTACTTGTTGAGCTAGAGGGAAACATTTTTATATGAAAAACTAATGATTTGAGATTTTATATAAAAGAATATGTGTGAAAAGTTGAGTAGGGCCAACATATTAGCCATAATCTACCGATAATACATGTGAGAGGCCGAGTAGAGTCAAAGCCTTTAGCAATACTTTATTGAGAATGTGTAAAAGGTTAAGTAGAGATAGGACAGTAGCCATAATGTACCGAGATTATTGATTGAATCTATATGTGATATGAATGTTGTTATTCCTAAGACAAAAATACTATGTTAAGTGATGTTAGGTTGTGTATTGAATGAAAATTCCTTAACAAAATTATTGTAACTCTATTGACTATCTATTGACTATAAGACTCAGACAAAAAATATATTTAGTTGTAAGAGTTGATAGAGGATATCAAACTTATTATATAGAATTTATCTTATCATATAAGGAGAAACTATCTCCTAAAATATGACCATGAATGAACAAGAACTCATATTATAATTGCAAATTCTCTAAATTCAATTAAACACCTAAATCTTTTAAAATTAGAGCCTATTGCCGGTGATTATTATATAAATTGAATAATATTGTTATTTTTTGGATTTGTTAGGCAAGAATTTTAATGATTTAATTTTAAAGGTATTTATTTATTTATTTTCAAAATATGCTAACTTATTCTCTTTTGTACGTGTGATTTTCAATTTATATAACAATGTATTATACGAGAGAGATTGTAATATTTATGACAGAAAAATATAATATTATTATATTATATTGATAAAATTTTGTCCAGGATAACTATAATATTGTATTATAATTATAATAGTAGTTGCTAAAAAATCTTATACAGAAACAAAAGTCTATTCATTCTCTGTTTTAAATCATAAAATGTAAATAAAAGTTTTAAAAATTTTTAGAAGTTGTTAGAAAAAGACGTTGGTTCTCTCGGAAAGAGTGCTAGTGTGTTATATGTGGAGCCACGTCAGGAAGGTTATCCATTCTGATTACAAAATATGATTAGACTAAGTATATGTGGCGCCACGCTAATTACCATTGTTTATAACTTTCTTTTAATTTCTATATTTTAGAAAATAAATATTGATTTTAAATAATTAAACTTACAATATATACATCATATTTTTAAATGTATGATAATTTAACAAAAAGTGTTGAATTTTTTAAAGGAGTACAACCAACAGAAATAAGTATCTATTGATGAAGTTTTTTAAACACAATAATCAAAATTTAATTCTAAGTGCACGCAGAAATAATATTTTATCTGAGAAATTTAAAGTTCTTTCCTTTATTAGACACATTGAAAAATCGAGAAATTGTCTGCCACTAATCATTGCCTCACGCTAATCTTATAGTCTATTTTATTCTATTATTACATATTCTACTAGACTTATTAGATGTTATATTAATTTCGTTTCTGGTAATACATGATTATTATTCGTTAAACAAATTTTTATATAGCATAAAAATTAGATACAGATTTCTCGCAATATAAACAATTTTTTTGAGTCTTAAAGTTACTTATAACTCTCTTACTGATATCATTCTTATCACCATGACCAAGAATATGATATAATAATAGTAATATTATCTACTTGGCATAAATAATAAATAACTTTTTCATAAATTTAGAACAACACCTAATTTCAAGGACTAGATTTGTTATTTTTTAACATTCCATCTTATTATATTTTAATAACAAAAAAACAAATTCTAAGAAACTAAAAAATTAGTAATCCCTTATGTTCTTTAATCCAACTTTTTTTAATCTAATACTTCATCCTATAGTCCATTATTGCATTAGATTCTTAACATCCTCACAATAAATGTAAAAGAAAATAAAAATTGAGGACAAAGAATTAAAAAGGAAAAACCAAGATAAAAAGAGTGTGTATAGATGATGGTTGGTGACGAGAATAGTAGTAGTACACAATAAACTAAACTCCTTATATTTATATATATTTTATAATTATTTTCTTATCTTAAGATTTATCACATTTATTTATTTATTATTTTCCGCGCGGAATTCATACCATAGTCACGATTAAGGGTATAATTATTCTATTATAAAATCCTATTATCCGTGAGTTCTTCCTTCCCTCGTACCTCAACTTCATTGTTCTTCTTCCTTTCTTCTTGCTTCTGCTTTTGCCCTTCAAATCCAATTTTCTTCTTTTTTTCGATCGACCTTTCAACGCCTTGCAATTCTAATTGCACCCTCCAAACACAAACTTCCCTTCTCTACTGACTTGTAAGTATTCAAACTCCCCCCTTTCTCTCTTTCTCTTTTTCTGCACACCATATGAAAACATGGGTCATGCACTTTCGTTTTTATTTTCCTTTACTCACCTTATTTATGTGTTCTTAGCCTCTTTTGTTCATCTGGGTGTTGAAATTTTCCATCAAAAATGTTTTTTTTTTCTTGTTTTCTTTTGTTGTTCTTGTGAAAACTGCTTGGCCTTCAATTACTTTATCTCTGCGCAAGGAAACTTATGAAGTAACTATCAATACTCTGCGATGATGATTGAGATCCTGATTTTTATGTTTCTAATAGATGAAAACAAATACCACTGTCTCTTTTTATGTTCAACACACGCCACTGTACTCCACTGTTCATTGATGGCTGAATTTTGTTTTCTCTTGTGGCAGATCTAAGAGAACTTTGTTTAGGGTGTGTTTGATTTTTATTTTTGGAGAACTGATTTTAGTACAAAAGTGATGCAGTATGAGATTGTTTTAGAAAATAGTTTATAAAACCAGAAAACGAGAAGCAAATCCTACAGAATTTTCTTGTTCCAGCAAAAAGTGATTTGGTGATGGATGGTGGATATCAGAAACTTTTTTTTTTCCTTCAGAGTACATGATCTGCATGATACAGGACATCCCTGAGATTTTGGACATAGGTTTCTCTGTCTTTTTGACTTTTCTTTTGCTTTGAGCGATATTTTGCTATTGAATCTTTCAATTGGAAGAACCTTTTCTGTTAGCCTAACGATGATTATCTCTTATATAATGTAATTAGGATAATAAGTAAATTGCATTGACTATTAGCGAAAGTTAAGTCTATTGGAAGAGAACTAGTCTTTGATTATGTAAAGAATAAAGGATTGAATTTCAGCTGATAAAAATATTTATATAATATATTTAGTGTCTAACAGTATTATGAACCTATCGTCTTGGAAAGAGAATTTCTGTGGGGAAAATTTTTGAAATTAGTTTATTAAGTAGATCGATGAGTTCTGCCTGCAATTGTTTCAATCTGTCAAATAAATAAAAAATAAAGTACTGATATGTTTCTTTTCAGTAGCTGTAATTGTCGTTTTTCTTGCAATTATTGACCACAAGTGATAGTAGATTTGCAAATCTTTATCACCATAACCTTTTTTCTTCCAGGAACAGAGATTAATTGGAGCTATTTTTAAAGTATTTGGATAATGTGATATGGTTAGATAGAGAGAGAAATGCAAATTTTGACAAATATAATTGTGAGTGCAATATAACAAATCATGATGAGTTTTTATTTTATAAAAATATTAAAGTTGTGTGCTTCTTTCTCCGACATAACCATGCTATGTTATTTAATCTCACGAGAAAATCCAAATCCATTTTCAACTACTTTGAAGAAATAAAATAGAATAATTTGGTTGCACCGCAACACAGACTTTGTATTCAGAGTAGGGTCTGTGAGGATAGATTATTCTCCAGTTTTCCAATTATATATATTTTTTCCATGATAAAGTCTTCTTAAAGGTGGCTGGAGAGTTGAATCAGTTGGTTCTTCCCAAATTTAGCATTTGAAACTGTTAAAATATTTTTATGTAAATTTTACTTTTAAAAAAATTATTCTTCAAAACATAAATATTTGGCAGCTAGGAGTGGTTGTCATCCATAACTTGAACTTGTCAACTCTAGCCACACTCGACCACACCCTCACCAACCAAGTAATGCCTTGATGAAATAATCATCACCCTTTATAGAAAGGTAGTTTCCAAATATTTGTGAATGATGTTGCTACTCTAATATTATCGTGTAAACCTTTTGATTTGATCTCAAGAATTTGGTTTTCATTTGGTTGGTTGATATATCTCACTTAATGTTTTTGCCTTTTCTATTTACATAGTACACATTCATTGATTTTGAGAAACAGTTAGCATATGTTAGGTGTGAGGAAATTTGGAGATAACTGTACAATTGTACTATTAAAGGTTGACATTTCTTACTTCAACCTTTAATTTTGAGTTCTTTCTAAAATTTAAACCCCCTCATCATAACAAAACTTCATTCATGAAAACTATGGATCAATCTCTAATAACATGAGGCACTCAACTTATACATGATGTGCTTATTGCATTTCAGGTTCAGGTACCTGTAAGAGTAAACATTGGAAAATTGAAGGGAAAAAATGGCCTTAGATAACATGGAGGAGACTGTGCCCCAGAACGAAAAGTGGAAATCTTCCAATGAAGTGATTGCAGATTCTGATATAAATGCCTCTAGTGGCTTTGACTGCAACATCTGCCTTGAGTGTGTGCAAGATCCAGTTGTCACACTTTGTGGTCATCTTTATTGCTGGCCATGCATATACAAATGGCTTCATTTTCAACGTACCTCTTTAGACAGTGAAGAGCAACAGAATCCACAATGTCCAGTATGCAAATCAGAAGTTTCTCAATCCTCCCTTGTTCCATTATATGGCCGTGGCCTAACCACAAGACCTTCTAAGGGGAAAACACATCAAGTTGGAACTGTCATACCACAAAGACCTCATGGTCCCAGATCATTGAGTACCAGCAGTGTTTCCCAACCTATTTCTCAAAGTTATCAATATCCCTATGGTAATCCTTATTATACTCAGCAATTCAACTCAGTTCCAAGTGGTTATACCTCACCAATGCTTAGAACAAGTGGTTCACTTGACAACACATTTGGAATCTTTGGTGAGATGATATATGCAAGGGTGTTTGGTAACCAGGTCACAAACATGCATCCATATGCTAATTCGTACAATCTTTCTGGGATCAGTAACCCAAGGATGAGAAGACATTTAATGCACGTTGATAAATCACTCAGCAGAATAAGTTGTTTCCTCCTATGCTGCCTAGTTTTGTGTCTCCTCTTATTCTGACTGATACTTCCTTTTTATCTTTAGTCATAGCGCATCCTTGCATAGAATACAATATCCCATTGATCCAGATGTATTCTATGTTAGAGAAGTTGCAAATTAATGCTGAGTTATGTGTAATTATTTATTACCATTCTCTCTGGTAGTTATTTATATATGAAATGAATAATCATATTCTTACATGATTTATCTCTACCTTCTTGTACAACACTTTTTATTGGGGAGTAGAATTATACCCCAGAGAAAACAAGGATAGTATAACCTGGTGATTTTTTACGTTGACTAGACCAGCCCAGTCCACTGTGTTGGCCTACCTGAACTACAATACTGACAATCAAATAGAAAGTGAATTGAATTGACCCACAACTATTTTTTTTTTTTATTTGATTTGATTCAGTTCAATTTGATTAACCATTTAATATCCATATATGGTTTAGTTTTTTAATCAAACAGTTTTTCACAACCTGTAATTCAATTTATCTCAATTTATTTCAAAACATCCTCATAAACAAGTCATATCAGTTGTGAAATTTCACATTTATGACATTTACAGTTACTTTGTAAATTTTCTCACTAATTTGAAGTACAATGAGTCATTTGTAAGATTCTTAACCCTTTACCACTGACCACTTTCATGCCTAAAGAGAGAACCACTTTGAGAGAACTTCCAAGCTCTGTTGAAATCAAATTCATACATCTCTGACCAGTTCACTTGGTATTCTACTTCTAGCCTTTAAACATGTTCAAAACCAACTAACAATACTTCTACTCTAGTTTTAGTCTTTAAACTTGTTCAAAACCAACCAATAATACTTCTACATAAATAAAGGACTAATAGGAGGATTGAGGATAGGAATCACTTATTGATAGAGGCAAGCATAGGATGCGTATGGCCTTGGAAATCATACCTTATCCATTGCTTTGGAGGAAGCTAGTTGCTGTGGTCCATGCAATAAAATGCCAACTCTTGTTGTTCTAATCTTCTTCCAAGTTTTGGCTTCTCTAAGTAGACGAGTGACTGTACAAGGACTAGGGGTCTAGGACATTCAAGCTTAGCATCTACAGAAACCTCTGACAAATGGTAACTAAATGATGCCAATGCATGGAGTTGGCACTGTATTTCAGTTGTAAAATGGTAAATTCTGGGAAAAATATTGTCACATCATGAAAAAAGACTTTGTGTATGGCATGCTCTTTCTTTACGTTATTCTTGTTCAATTTGATGATCCTGAAATGAAAATGACTACTAGTAATGGGGGCACAACACCTATTGTTCACAGAAATCGATTTAGTGATAATGAAAGTGACTTGTGGTCCCAGTTGTCGTTTGAAGCGAAATTGCCGCTCCGTCCCTGTCCTTATCCTTCGTCATTTAGAAGGCTGAATCCAAATTCGATTCACTGTCTTGCCAGCAATGATTTTCCACGTGAAACACAGATTTGAAGAGGTTTGCAGATAGGAATTCAGCAATTATATTCACACAAGGTGACTTACTGGTTGGACGAGAGGGAAGGAAAAAAAATAAAAAATCGTGGATTCGATCTTCATGATAATAATTTGAAGAAATAAAATTGATTAGATGGATTTAGAAGGAAAGGTGTGAGAGATTGTAGATTTATCTTTTCCACATATAATATATCAAACAAAATAGTTGTTATGTTTTAGAAATATGAAGTTATCGATTAGTATTGGTATGAACAAGAGATTAGATACTCAGTTCATGAAAAGTGTTAGACAAGGTCAAACTATTTTTCAAGTATTGGTTAGTAAATGATTAATTTTTGTCTAGGAAGTATGTTATGTTATCTTTAGTAGGATCTCTTTTTTCTGGATTTGGATTGTTTTCCTTCGAAGACTTTAACATGAGAAGTTTGAAGAAATTGAAGCAATTAGCTCTTAGAATTTGGACTTGTTGTATTCTTTCTTTCGATTAAATCCAATTAATTACGATTTGTTTAAATTTACATTCATTTATGTCTATATCCTATCTAAATTTGCACTTAGAGAATTTTTCGAATCAATTATTTGATAACTTTATTTAATAAAAAATAATGTAAAGTCATTTTATTATATTTTGTTTAGGGATGTCAACGGGGCGGGTAGGATACGGGTAGTACCTCCCCCGTACCCTACCTGCTCGATAAATATTCGCCCCATATTCGTATCTATATCCGTCGGGTATCCGTGATGCGGGTACCCGTCTATTTTTTTCATATCCACGAATATTCACGGGTACCCGCGGGTATTTATAAAATTATTTAAAAAATAAATATTTAATCATAAATTCAAATAAAATAAAATACATCAGTGTCATTAATTTTAAATAAAATTGAAACAAACTCAAGTCCATACACGTCCAAATAATTATAAAAATAAATATAAAATGACGTTCAACACAATAGAAATTCTTTAATTAATGTTTTGATCAACAAGTCCACTTTCTCCGATTGATTCCTAAAAAATAATCAAATAATAAACCCCAACTGCCACGTGCCAAGTATTTTTATTTTGATTTTATCATTTGACAACAAGCATACCATAAACGTCATTGTATATATAGGCAGTGGCTGATCTTGATCAAGAATGTTGGAGGGGCCAAAGTAATATGGTTATTTGATTTTGATTGAATTATTAATATAATGTTTTCAAAAAATAACTTATGTAACTGAACAATTGAATCATTAGTATAATGTTTCAAAATATGTGAAGAAGTAGAATCTATGTTGTTTTTCATCTTCACGTAGTTTTTCTTGTATCACTTTAAAAAAAAACATTTATTATTTTATTCTTCATCAATATACTTTTTTTAAATATATTAAAAAATAATTTGTTATAATCTAATAAAAAATTGAGAGACATAATTATTAAAAGAGAAATATATGGTAGTCAAGTCACATAATACATTATTTTTTACTTTTATAATAATAAAAAATGAATATATAAGATACTCATGAGATAAAAAAAATAATTTTAATAACCATTAAACTAATATTTCATTATCAAGTACAACAAGAGAGTTACATCTTGTTATTCGAGAAAGAAAAGAAACAAATAAGAAATAAGAGCAAAAATAATGAATATATATATATATATATATATCTAACTTTATTTTTTCTTCAAAAAAAAGAATACAAGAGTGAAAAACTAAAAAGACAATGAGAAAGAAAATAAAAAATATCTTATTAAATATTTTATTTAATTACTCTTTTGGTTACTATTTCCAAAAATATCAAGATCTTCCTCTGTTTTTTAGTCTCAATTTAATCTCAATTGTTTAGTCACAATTTGATATTTTTAGATAAAAATGTAGATAAAAAAGTAATTAAACATAAATATTTGTATTCTTTGTTATATTTGATTTTATGTTTTATTATTTATTAGTATTAAATATTTTATTTTATAAAAGAAATAAAAAAAATTAATTTAATTTTTTCATTTTTTAAAATACACTATGTATAATTTAAAAAAATTTCAAAATTCTTAAAAATTTCAAAAACATATATATAATTTTAAAAAAAATCAAAAATATTTGGGGGACCAAGGCCCCTCCCAGCTTCATAGAAGCTCCGCCCTTGTATATAGGGTTGGATGTATATGCTCAATTTCAAAGAAGGAAAAGAGAAGAATGTCAATGGGTGTAATTGGAAGAAGACAACGTACCAATACTTAAAGCTGGAAGAATGAAGACAGAAGAATATAAGATGTGCAGCTTAGAAAATATTAGATCATAATATTTTGTGAATTAAAGTTTAGCGGGTACGAGTATCCACGGGTACGGATACTATGATACCCGTACCCGCCCCATTAACATACGGGTATCAAAAATACCCGTACCCACGGGTAGCGAGTATCCATTTTTAATATCTGTTTTCTACCCATTGCGGTTTTATCTGCGGATACCCGCGGATACGGATATTTTTGACATCTCTAATTTGTTTATATATATATATATATATATATATATATAACAAATATATGAACAAAATAAAATAACAAGTTTTTCTTCATGTAACATATATCTTATATATATTATATATTATATATTTCATATTTTACAATCTTTACACATTTTTAATATTCAATATTTTATATTGTAATTATATAACCCCTAATATTTTATATTGTAATATGATTCTAAAAATTTATAAGTTCACATCCCAAGCTTAACCAACACACACCATAATTTGCATATTTACATGGTTGAATTTCATTTAATACTTAATTGAGGTTTAATAATTATTAAAAATTATCTAAATCTTCTATTGTTTGACTTTTGTGGATAGTGAAATAACTTTACTGTTATTTTTATTTTTTTTATTGGCAATCAATTTATTTATTTTTCAATAATTTCTAATTTGTCTCTCAACTCATATTCTTAAGTTGACATGTAAGTTAACTAGTCAAAGTTAGAACAAATTAAAGATACAAGACTACCTAAGTTGAAGATAAAAAAGCCGAAAATAATGATCACATAATCTTTTAATCGACAAAATCAAAGATACTTAAAAAGATTGAGCATCCAACTTAATGATATTTTTATTATTAAAAGCTTAATTAAAAATATTCAAATTTATTTGCCTAAATTATTATTTTATTATACTATTTTGTTTTTACCAATTTAAATATAATCTTTTTATTCATTTAAATTTCATATGTCTATTTAAATAAAAAGATATGCATTATTATTTTATATTTGATATACAATTTATAACTTTAGTGAATATGTTATTGGAGAAACAAAGCCCTATCCTAAGTGATGGTGAGACCGTATAGCAACTAACGTTGTGAATTATTATAAATGAATATATTTAATAGTAACCTACCGTAACCGTTCACCGGTTTTTTAATAGAATCATTTGCTGAATATTGAATTGTCAATTCAGCTCTTTTTTCATTTACTTCACTTTCTTTGGTCATAACATATAATATCACCATTAAATGAAAAAAAAAAAGAAGCTTTACTCATAGTGCTTATCCTCAATCTTTATAAGAATTTAATTTTTTATTTATTTTTCTGAGGTACTTGCTGCATTTCTATGAACATGGACCCTATTTCACTATCAATCTCCAAAGGTACTTCAGCTTGTGAGGGGTTTGAATTTGATTGATCGCTAGAGTAATGCTTATGACATTATTATCTATCTAGCTAGTTATATTATATAGTGCCTGGTTAACTAAAGGATACATCAAAGTCATAAGATAACTTTTTATAGTTTATTATAGCCTTTAGGTGTGGCAGGCGTTAGCCCATAAAGAACCAAACACTACACAAGAATCATGAAGCCTTTGTTTCCGAAATCTCCATCCCACCCTATAGCCGAAATAATAATAATAATAATAATAATAATAATAATAATAATAATAATAATAATAATAATAATAATAATAAAAACAATGAGCTTCTTCATGTACTCCACGTTTTTCTTCCAGCACTCTTAAAGATGCCGTTCTTTTCCATTTTACCCCTAAAGAAAGTTGTTCACCGGAACACTCCGGTTTGATGACCCTAAATCTGGAAGTATGTATTGAATTACTAAATTTGGGAAGTTTGACGACCATAATATGTAGTTCGGAGAACAATTTTTGAGGGGTGTGGTTACTGGAATAACTAATCTAGAATACATCTCAGAATGTGGAAAACAATAACGAGAATGAAGAATCTTGTGTGCATAGTTGTAGTTGTCATCAACGACCTCAACATTCATTCTAGAAATTAATTCTGGATTCGGAAATGTCTAAGCAAATTCGCTAATCTGATAATGCCTAACTGGACTGGTCAATCTGGTAACACCTAACCGGTGTTGCATAAACTAACAAAAATACGAACAAAAAGACTTCATGAGACGTGTAGATTCATCACCTTAAGGGCTTAATCGTGGTATATTGTGCAAATCCCCTAAGATATAACAAGAACTTCTCAGATTTTTTTGAAGATCTCAAAACTAATAAGTATCTCTTAACATATTAAATAAAAAACAATGATTATTTAAGAAAGAAAGTGATAAAAGATGAGAAGAGCAAATGAAACAAAGAACAAATGAAAGACGTGTCAATGTTTCAGAGGAGCCTTAGGACACCTATTTATAGGTGTAGAAGCATGGGTCATAGACCCTACTTTTCGCAACTCAAAATCCTTCAACGCATCAGCCTATAAATTACGGAGGAGTTCTCGCAACTTCATTGAAGGCCGCCAACGAAGAAGCCCATGTCTTACAAAACTTGAAACACAATTGCGGAGCAAAAATGCGACGTTAGATCTCAACGTTTCAACAAAACAAAAAACCACCTTTGGTTGCTTGCTTTTTGCTCAGAGAAGCAGAAAAAAACCTAGGTTATGTTTTGCATATAATAGTCCTTTTGCAATACATACATACATAGATACATACACTCATATAGGTGATTTCATCAAGCTTATGTTGCAAAGCATCACCACCTATAAGGGATGTGAAAACAATTAAAACTTTGTTTAAACTAAAATCCTTACACCATATAGAATTTTAATTACAAAATTTAACCTCTCAATAATGTAGTCTCTAGCACTTATAAACACAACATAGGAATGAACATAATTGATTGAAAATCAATTTAGTGTTATCAGAACTAACAAATGACTTGTTTTTACCCATATGAACCTTATTCATGGGATCTTCAATCACAAAAGTTGGATTATCATTACTTGTTTGTTTCTAAGTGGCGTAAGTCTCATTCCCCTCGCTCTAAAATCATTTCTTCCCAAGGGTTTTGTCAGAGGATTTGCTAAATTTCGTTTTGACTTCACATAACTATTGTTGCTTCACCAAATTATGTATCAATTGTATATGCCCATTCTTTCCATTGTAGTTCTTGTTTTTAGCTATTACTATTGTTGATTCACAATGTATTGACATAGATGAGGTTGGTTTCATTCCTAATGAAATGTTTGCTAAGAATTTTTTTAACCACTCAATTTCACTACCAACCATTTCAAGAGAAAAAAACTTAGATTCCATTGTTGATCTTGCAATAATTGTTTGTCTGGTTGATCTCCATGTAATCGCACCACTTCCAAGTGTGAATACATAACCATTGGTGGAATTAATCTCATCGGAATAAGAGATCCAATCCGCATCATTGTATCCTTCTAGTATAGTGGGAAATCAACTATATTCAATGGCATAATCCATTGAACCTCTTAGGTATCTCATAAGTCTTGCATGTTCATCCCAATGCTCCTGATTAGGACTTTGAGTGTACCTACTCAGTCTACCTACTAAATAATATTTGGTCTAGAAAAGCTCAATAAATGCAATAAGATCCCAAATATCTGGGCATACTGAGATTGAAAAAAAGATTCCCCTTTATTTTTTTTTTTAATTTAAAGTTAACATCATAAGGGGTACTCATTTGTTTGAAGTCATAATACCCAAACTTTTTAAGAAGTTTTTCAATGTATTGTTCTTGGGATAGTAATATACTATCTTCCTTCCTTATGATTCTAACACCTAAAACTACATTGGCTTTATCCATGTCATTCATTTCAAACTTAGATCCTAGAAAAAATTTAGTTCAAGAGACTATATCAATGCATGCACCAAAGATTAACATGTCATCCATAAACAAATGTATAATGACACAATCATCATTTTTCAATTTAGAGTGCACACATTTAAAGGAAATATATTACATAGATCTATCACGAACCTTTAAAGGAAATATATGTTCAAAGAACTTAACATTTTTTGTCTCCATTACAATATTATGCTCAATTACATCACTTTTAAGAACAAGAAACCTATAGGTAGCACTATGTTCTGCATAGCCTAAGAACATACAATCAGAGGTTTTAGGGTCTATTTTCCTTTTCTTTAGATCATATAACATTACCTTAGCTAGGCACCCCCACACTCTTAGATATTGAAGATTAGGTTGATAACCTCTCCATAACTTATAGGGTTTTACTAGTTTTCTTATAAGGTATCTTATTTTGTAAAAAACATACAGTAAGAAAAACTTCTCCCTAAAGGTTATCAGGTGCACTAGAAATAATAAGCATGACATTCATCATTTCTTTAAGAGTTTTATTCGCTCTCAGCTACTCCATTAGACTCAGATGAATATGGTGGGGTTACTTCATGGATAATACATTCTCTAACACAACATTCATTACACAATACATCATCACCACCTTTATATGATCTAATCACAATACAAATGTATTTTACTTCAATCCAAACTTATCACATATCATCAATCACAATATATTTAATCAAATTGATATATTACTAATACATTGTGAGATATTAAACTACAAAATTTCCATTATGAATACCAAAATTGTGAGATGTATTTCTCTAACCACATACATCTAATTGACAATCTCAACCACCAAAGCGAAGAACCATATTTCAAGAATTATTTGTCAAAATTTCAGCCTGTCCAACTGTTAACGAAGTTGTTACCAAGATAGCCCAGAAGCAAAAACTAAGTTGGTGCCCAACACCCTAAATTGGCGCTCAAAATCCCATGGTGCTCACTGTCAAGTCAGCGCCCAATGCGACTAGGGTACCAACCAACGTCCTGGACCTCTAAAGCTCACTGTCAAGTGAGTGCCCTACTAGGAAAATAATCAAAAATAAATAATAATAATAATAATAAATATTATATAAGAATAAGAAAATTATATAGATAATAGAAGATCCATCAAGTAAAAAAATAATAATAAAATTATGATAAAATTATATTTAAAGAAAGAAATATAAACAACTTAGGTTAAGGGACATAGAGTGTTGTTCTTAGAAAGAAAACACCCCTATTGCGCAAGGCAAAACAAAATTATATGCGTTTCTCTCCCAATATACAACAATTGGTCAGATCTATCAAGTGTAATGAAGAATCTCTGAACTTTATGAACACCAATGTCTTAAAAGACAATATAGAGCATGAGACTGAAAAGAAAAAAAAACACTTTTTATGAGCTTATGTGTTTGTTATGTCCTATGCTTATGAAAATATGTAGTATTTATAGGTAGAAGGGAGTAAATAGTATTGAATCTGATTAAATAAAATAATGATTTAGTTGTTGCACGTTACAACCTAATTCATGTATCTTGTTTCATGAGTCTCATTTAAAGACATGCCCATGTCTCAGAATGTGGGTTCCACCATCACACTCATTAAGTAAACCTTAAAAGGATAGTTTGTGACTCACACCTCTACAATAATTATCATTAAGTTTATTAAAGGTATTTTAAAAAAATAATCATAACAATGGACACACCTCTTTAGTAATGCCTTAATTGGTATTACCTGGTTGAATTATGCTAGACCATCTTTAAGTTGGTTAATAGTGTCAGATAGATATTGATTGGCAATCTGAAGTATGGTCGAGTGTTTACACTGGATCAGCCTTATGTTGGTTGACTATAGCTTGGTGTTTGACCGAAGGTTCTATACTATACAACTATAATATGTGCATTAATATGTTACTAAAAATATTTGTAATGATAATAGTGTTAGTAAGAATGTTTAAAGAGAGATATATTTTAAAAGATACCAAATCAAGTGATGTTTGGGACATGATGGGTACATGTTTCATTATCCCATCTCTATCTTTGAAGTAAAAGTTCATCACTATCTTTGTATCTAATGGATATACTATTATATTTGTCTTATCCTCATCTTTACTAGATAACGAATTTACTTGGACCTGCATCTTTATACGATTTTTTATTATTCTAAATATAAATTATTATTGGTTTTAAATACATTGAAAGATTGTGATATTGTTACATGTAAATCTAATATCCAATGGTTACTCTTCGGCAAATTACCATAGGTAACACATGAAATAAAGAAGAAGAAAAATGAACAAAGTTAATAAAGTTAATTTTAAAAAAATTATAAAAGGAAAGTAAATAATCAAGTTAAAAAATATTTCAAATGTCTATTTACTACCTTTTCCTAAATTATAATGAGATTCCTTTTCTCTTTTTTATAGAAATGATGAATGTAATACATCACTTCCTCTCGGCTAGATAACGAATGAACTACCCCCAACAATACTATGTGACGTACTCCAATCATCACCCTCGCTAGCCGCATCAATGTCCAAGTTGGCGTTTTTTGGTTTAGAGTCCTCCTTCAGAGAACCAACCACCTTACGACTCCGATATTGCCCCCTCAAGTCCAATGCTTTTGTTGGACTAATTGTCACCTCTCAAGGCTGATGACCATTCCCTTTGCTGAAACAAGACTCCAAAATTGACGAAGTTGCATCGTTCGCATATCCCTTACCTTCCCCATCTGAAAGCTCCTCAATCAATCTAATCCTCTATATGATCTAATCCTCTTACACATCAAAGACTTCATCCTTATGTTTGACTAAGTACACTTTGGTGTATCTAGAATAATAATTTATAAATATTACAAAATAAATTTTATCACCTCTAGACATGGTTTGTTTTAAATAAGCTAGACCAATATGAATTATTCTTAACAATTCAGTTTGAGATTCTAAAGAATGACAAGTTTTCTTTGTTAATTAAGATTATAAACATATATCACATTTACTACTTTGCTTATCATACATATTAATTAATCTTAATAGTTGTAATTTCATAACATACGAGGAGTTCACATGTTCTAATCTAGCATGCCATATATCACACAAATCAATATTATAAGCAAATGAGTAAGATTTATTAATAATTTCAGAAATGTTGAGTATAAAAAGACATTGATCATAATATCCCTTCCCCACAAACACATTATTCTTTGTGATAACACTTTTGTCATATTCAAATGACACTTTAACACCAACTTTTCCCAACAAGGCTACAAAGATTATTTTAATTGATTGATGGCACATGAAGCACTTCACTTAAGGCCAAAGTCTTCCCATATGTGAGGTTCACAATAACTTTCCTTTTTCCCATAACATGAGTTATCCTGGAATCACCGACATACACATGTTTCTTTCCCTCCTACACTATTGTAGAAGGTAAAAACACTTCTCTTTACACATATGTGCCTGGTAGCACAAAAGTATACAATTCATTTGCTCACATTAATTGGTCATAAGATTTAATTCGAAAACGACCACAATAATTGTTTTGCCTACTTCGACTATATTTGCTTCAAGAGAATTGTCGTTCCTAATAACTCTATTTCTTTTAAAAATGATGTTAGATGCAATTGGACGAGAAATCTTAAAATTAAATTTACTCTTATGATCAAGTTTTTTTCTCGTACCTTTTTAAAGCTTTAGTAGATAATGTCCTAGCCCTTGTAGCAAAGCAACACACTCCTTAGTTCCGCCGGTGTGAGTGTCGTACTCTCTCGCATGGGGAGAGGAAAGATGTTTCGTCCTTAGTTATGAGTTGTTATTAAGTATAGTGCATAATGTGTGATTCACAGAAGCTTTTACTCGTAAGTCCTTGAGGAGCAGAGGAGACAGGTTCGGTGCTGCGATGGTAGGACGACTCGAACCCTTGGGTTCTAGAGAGCTAAATCATGTGGTGGGGAACAGGTGACACGGAAAACCAAAGTGTGACTATGATTATCATGTTTAAATATTTTACTTGGTTGGATGTGATGTTTGGTATTTCTTGTAATGTCTTATTTCGTTAAATTTCTTTTATATATAATTGTTTATGGTTAGTTTATCCTTATTTGTTTGTTTTGTGTGTTTGTTGTATATGAGATGATCATATGACGTGTGTGTTATACCTGAACATGTGATAATTCAAATGCTTTTGGCGTGACGTTGATTGATGAAAGGATGGTGTGAACTCATGATTTTATTCTCTTTTATTAAGTTGTTTAAATTAAATATTAAAGATGATGTAATTTCTTTTATTTGTCGGATTTATTTGAAATTTTTTTAGATAATTGATGTTTTGAACTACGATATTTAATAATTAAAATATAACATTTTGCTTAAGGTTTCAACGATAATCATTTTCCGCTACACATATACATTTTATAATTTTTCGTGACATCCTAAATTGGAGTGTTATAATTAGTGTTCCACAAAGATTGTTTATGAGAAAATGAAATATGTGTGAATATTTGTTTCAGATGAGCCTTTGGAACCTATTTATAGGTGTAGAAGTATAAGTCATAGACCCCACTTTTCGCAACCCAAAACCCTTCAATGGATTAGCCCACAAATTGCAGAGGAGATCTCACAATTTCACTCAAAGCCACCAGCGACGAAGCCATGCAGAACTTGAAGCAATTGCGGAGAAAAATACAATACAAGACTCAACGTTTCAACGAAACAAAAGGCTACCTTTGGTTGCTTCAATTTTGCATAGAGAAGTGAAAAATAACCTACGTTTTTTTTTTTTTTTTACAAAAAAAATTTTTTTTAAGTTTTTTTTAAAAAAAAAAAACAAAAAATTTTTTTTTATTTTTTTCTTATATTTATATTTTTTAAAATATATTATTTGATATTTAATAATACCATTATATATATATATATATATATATTATCTTTATTTTAGTTACATATTTTATTTATATTTTTGTAGGACTATTTTTGGTTATCTTAAGTCTACGTAAAAGTAACTAAAGTTATTTTATAGATTTATCTTTTTCCAATTGTCAAATTATATGATATTTGAATTTTATCTTAAAAGAAATACAAAATCTTTTCAAAATTAATATTATAAAAAAATGAAATAATGGTTATCTACGACAAGAAAAAATATTGTAAATATATCTTATCCCACTAAACTTTAAACAAAAATATTATGTTAAAATCAAAATTTGTAAATATATATTAAACTCAAAATATTACTCATACATATTTATATATAAAAATAAAATCATAGTAACACAATCTTTGTTAATATAAAAAATTGACATTTTATCTATAAGAAATAATATTCTTGTTTTTGGTAATTATTTCTCCATGTGAATAAAATAAGATTAAATTTATCGACACAATACTAAAAATATAACTAATCCTATTTAACTAAATTTATCGAAAGATATGTGTCAAAAACTAATTACATATAACATCTTCCGCTCTCATTCGATCTATCTATTTA
>Ga0214543_1004885_pt1 | contig 25130 bp, 12 predicted proteins | sample CNSS2metaG_FD_160094 | JGI IMG/M metagenome (GOLD analysis project Ga0214543, IMG submission 160094) | Root nodule microbial communities from cowpea collected in UCLA plant growth center, Los Angeles, California, USA - CNSS2 | ecosystem: Host-associated > Plants > Roots > Nodule | place: USA... | reverse complement strand
TTGGATGCCATTAAACAGATTCCCAGATATGCAAAGTTCTTGAAGGAGCTATGCACGCACAAGAGGAGGCTAAAGGGAAACGAAAAGATCAGCATGGGCAGAAACGTGTCAGCATTGATAGGTAAATTTGTTCCTCAGATTCCTGAGAAGTGCAAGGACCCAGGTACATTTTGTGTACCTTGCATCATAGGTAACAATAAATTTGAAAATGCAATGCTTGATCTTGGTGCTTCAATAAATGTAATGCCTCTGTCTATTTTTAAATCTCTTTCTCTTGGACCCCTACAACCTACGGGTGTGGTGATTCAGTTGGTAAATAGAAGTGTTGTCCACCCCGCAGGTTTGGTTGATGATGTTTTGGTTCATGTTGGTGAATTGATTTTCCCTGCTGATTTTTACATTCTTGAAATGGAAGAGGGATTTTCACATGGTTCTACACCAATCATTTTAGGCAGACCATTTTTGAAAACTGCACGAACCAAAATTGATGTCCATGCAGGTACTTTGTCCATGGAGTTTGATGATATTGTTGTGTGATTTAACATTCTGGATGCCATGAAACATCCTTCTGAGGATCATTCTTTTTTTCACGTGGATATTATTGATGATATTGTTGATGGATTGATTTCTGATTTCCACTCTTTCCATGCATTTAAACATTCATCCGTGTCTAAGTTATCTGAATTTGCATGCATTGATGTTCTTGATTCTGATTCTGATGATGCTGAATATGATGTGGATAATGTTGAATCTAATGAGTTTGACTCTTTGGATGTTGTACCTATTGACTTTGATGTTATACAATCAGGTTGCACTAACCATGTTGCAGGAAGTACATATGCATCTGATTGTTATGCCCAGGTACAAGTTGTGGAACCCATTTCTCCCTCCCTTATGGTTCTTGATATTCAGCCAGCATCCAGTACTCCAGAGTTGAAACCACTGCCAGACAACCTCAAGTATGTCTACTTAGAGGAGGAAGACAAACTGCCTGTCATCATTTCCACCTCCCTCACTGCTGAACAAGAGCAGAGGTTGTTGCACGTTCTTAAAAAGCATAAGAAGGCAATTGGATGGATATTGGCTGACATCCCTGGTATTAGCCCATCAACATGCATGCACAGGATATTGTTGGAAGATGGAGCAAAGCCAGTGAGACAGCCACAGAGACGACTCAACCCTGTCATCTCGGATGTTGTAAAGAAGGAGGTGACCAAGCTTCTACAAGCTGGGATCATCTACCCCATTTCTGACAGTCAGTGGGTTAGCCCCATCCATGTTGTTCCAAAGAAGACTGGCCTCACTGTAGTCAAGAATGAAAAAGAGGAGTTGATTCCAACAAGAGTGCAAAATAGTTGGAGGGTTTGCATTGACTACAGAAGGCTAAATCAAGAAACCAGAAAAGACCACTTCCCCCTGCCTTTTATTGATCAGATACTTGAGCGCTTGGCAGGTAAGTCCCACTATTGCTTTCTTGATGGGTTTTCTGGTTATTTTCAAATTCACATTGCACCTGAGGACCAAGAGAAAACAACATTCACGTGCCCCTTTGGCACTTTTGCCTATAGGAGGATGTCGTTTGGCCTATGCAATGCCCTTAGCACATTCCAGCGGTACATGCTTAGCATTTTTAGTGATTTTCTTGAAAAATGCATAGAGATGTTTATGGATGACTTTACTGTATATGGGTCCTCATTTGATGCATGTTTGGATAGTTTAGATAGAGTTTTAAACAGGTGCATCCAATCTAACCTTGTTTTCAATTTTGAGAAATGTCATTTCATAGTAGAACAAGGCATAGTATTGGGGCACATAATTTCAAAAAAGGGCTTTGAAGTTGACCCTGCCAATATCTCAATTATTTCACAATTGCCTTACCCCTCTTTTGTGCGAGAGGTTCGTTATTTTCTTGGCCATGCAGGGTTTTACAGGCGCTTCATTCAAGATTTCAGTAAGAAGGCCCTCCCATTGTCCAACCTACTGCAAAAGGATGTTGACTTCATCTTTGATGAAGGATACAAAGAGGCTTTTGATTGCCTCAAAAAGGCCCTGACCACAACTTCAATCATTCAGGCGCCCAACTGGACAACCCCATTTGAGCTTATGTGTGATGCATCCAACTATGCATTAGGGGCTGTTTTAGCTCAAAGGATTGATAAGCAGCCGAGGGTAATCTACTACGCCTCCAAGACATTAGATGCTGCCCTATTTCCCTAATAAGTCCCACTCCAGCGGCCTGACAAGTCATCTATTTGAAAGGACCCTCCCTGTAGTGCGCCCCTCCTTGAATTATTCGGTCATGCAATACTTATTGAATAGAAAGAACAAAATGCATTTCGACCCCGTCGTAGTTCTCAATCATTTTATGGCACTGGTCGTGGCTGAACCATCAACGATGGGGGAGCGAAATAGGGAAGAGGCTTAGATAAGAGAATATGTTCTCGCATCATTTTTTTTGTAGAAAGCTTGACCAGTGAGAAAAAGTGTTTGGCCGAAGCCAAAAAGAGGTTGATCCACTTCATTTGCTTGGCAAATGATCTTCGCTTCGCGGGAACAACAAAAACAACCATCTCGCTCTTTCCTTTCTTCGGTGCTACCTTTTTCTTTCCAAGGGAGTGCAAGTGTGTAAATGACCATGATAATGTGTCATCCATTGTATAACTCAAATATTGGAGGCATTCCAATAGGCGCAAGTTGTCCTTTAGAAGCTGGGAGGAGAGTTATGTCGTGGCCAGTTGTGTTGGTTTTTCTTTAGTGAGACCACCATTGAAATGGATTAGACACGGATGTTCCACAAATATTCAATAAACGGATTATATCATAATAAAGTATTGATGTATAAAAGATATAGTGTCAATTATTCATGGTCAAGAATAAAAAAAAAGTAAATTTAATAATTTTGGAGAATTAATCTTAGCACATTAGTGATAGAAGTTATCAAAAAGATTCGTCTAATGATATATTCACCATGAACCATGCTTATCAATTGATTTCTAAACAATACTACCAAATAAACCCAAAATTTATATTTTATCCTTAACGAACCCATCCCCCAATTCATGATAAAATAAAATGCAAAGACATACATAAAGTTGCCTTTAAGAATGACATCAATAATCGGATTAACAATAGGCATGTGATCCTTTAATAAAGGTCCTTAAGTATTTCTTCCTGGTTGGTAGGGATTTATACTTCTATCTTGGTTGGTAGGATCTATACTTTTACCTTAGTTGTTAGGGATTTATAGGCGTACAAAATATATGTACTATATAATTTTGTACGTAATACATTATTTTGTATAGAAATTATATCCTCAAGGTTAAAGTCAAGATAAACTTGTTGTAGAAAGGAGTGACCTTTCTCCGTGGCATCAAAAACATCTAAGACTTCTTACTAAACCAAATGTTGTGTAATATAATATTGACCTCTAAATATCACTTGAGATGTTAATGTAGATATGGGGTGAATGACAGGATGTAATTCAGTGTGAGTGATAAGGAAAGGAACTTAATGTTGTGATTGCAGTATTTGTACATAATTAGAGTTGTCAAAATGGGTTGGAACCCACGAGCCAACCCGGCACACCACGGGTTCAGGCCAGGTTGGGTTAAATTTTTTTTTATAAATTTTAATACAGGTTGATTTTTGACCTGGCTCATCTAGAACTCGATTCACCCGGGTTGAACCCTTGTTGAGCCGGGTTGACTCATCAACCCGCAGATAAAAGGGTCACACAAGTGTTTTTTATTAAGTTGGATTTTACATTTGGGTCATGTTAGGTTGTTTTTTTAGCCAACACAAATAATCTGTATTTTTTTTATTTTGGTTTGTATTTGGATTGTATTAAAGTTTATTTAGATTTTAATTAGAATTATAATTTAGTTTTGACTGAAAAAACTAAAAAATTATATATTTTTTTAATTAAGGGAACCTGTGAGCCAACCCGTTTAACCCGCTAACCTGTGGTGGGCAGGCCGGGTTCAAATTTTTTTGGCTCGCTAAAAAGTGAGCCGGGTTGGGTTGACTCACTAAATGATCAACCTATAATGGGTCGAGCCGGGTTAGGCCGAGTTACCCGTTTTGACAGCTCTATACAAAATATCTGAACTGAGTATTGCTCCTATTCTCATTCCTAAAGCATTGGTTTCTAAAACAAATGGTTTAGAAAAATCGGGTAAAGCTAAAACAAGTGTTTGAGTTACTATTCCTTTCAATGTCACAAATGCTACAATAGCGGTGTCATCCTAACTAGAACTTTTTTTCTTCAATAAATGGTTCAAAAAGAGGGCAACAATCACTACATAATCCTTAATAAATCTTCGATAATAGCCTGTAAGGCCGTGTTTGTAATTGCATATAAAAGCCTATTGTTAATAGTGGAATCAACTATTCTAATGTTGAATAAGTGAGATTGAATGTAGGATTATTGAATCTGAATTAGTATAAATCTTGTGCTATTTTTCTCTTTCTTTATCTTCTTTTATTGTGTTGCTATCTAATATTGTATCAATGTTAATTTACATGTTTTTTGCATTCTATTTTCAAACTAAAAGTGTTTTAAAAAGAACTTAATGAAAGGAAAATCTTTGTAAGTAAGTTCAAAACCAATTAACCCTTTCACGATTTACCTAAGCCATAAATTATTTCATAACAAATAATTATTTATTTTTAATTATGCTAGATATAGGTCTAATTGATTTGTCATTGCATGTAGTCCCCATTGACAATTAATTCTCATTATACATGGGGATTATATTATTGTGTGATTTTATTTTTTTCATTAAAAACTGGACATTGAAATCAAAAAGCTTATTACAAGGGTAAATTTAACTAAACACATAAAACCTCACCTCTTTCGAGCATCCAACTCTAACACTTGTCCTTCTACGATAACACCTAAGAGAAATACTCAAAAAATGAGTTAAACAAATACAAGAACACATTCATACTCTAAGCGACAAGTCATAACAGACACACAACAAGCTCACTCCCCACAAATGACCTAGGACCCAACCTGGCTCTAATACCAAAATGTAACACCAAATACATTTTTTAGGTGCCTAAAATCTATACTTAACACCAAATACATAATTTAAAATAAAGCTTCATTCCTTTTTCATTGAAAATCTCAATTACAAACATACTTTATTGAAAAGGAAAAACCTAAGACTAAAAGACTATACCTGTAACATCCCTAAAGAATATTACTAAAAAAAATAATAAAAGAAATAATTATATCAAAAGTCGTCTCGATAATAATCCCAACGCGGGAAAATTTAAATTCTTTAAAAGAGCGTGCCAAAACTCATAACTTAAACCATAAAGTGTTACAAGTTCTCAAAGTTTGTGTTCAAAAATAAAAACATAAAAATACATGTGAGTAAATCCTAGCTCTAATCCCAAAGCTAGCCCTCACTCCGTCGCCTGGACATCCTCAGCATCACCTGTGTCAACATCTGCTCCAGTGCAACGAATCACACGATCATCGCCATACACAAACAGAAAGGGTGAGCTGAGAAAATAAAATAACAGGTATATAAAACACAAGATAAATCAAATACCCATCTTATTCATTCTACATAGTTCTTAGCCAAGACCTTAACCTCAAGGCTTTATAGCCTTCAAATCACACAACTGGTTAGCCTTGGACTCGGGAATATGATGCTCACACGAACCTGCCCGCTCCTGGTCCTGCCTCTACGAACCTCCCTGCTCGTAGTCCTACAACACGAACCTCCCCGCTCGTAGTCCTGCTTTATGGACCTGCCCGCCCGTAGTCCAACACATGTGATCCACCAGCCCCGTACCTCCCTGCACGTGGCATCTCTCAAACGTGAGCACGGAACATATGAACCTACCTCGCTCGTATCCCCACGTGAGAGTAACTGGATATGAACCTCCCCGCTCATATCATCACATGTTATCCACCATCCATGAACTTACCCGCTCATGGCACAGCATCTCCCGACCCAAGTGTAGTATCAGTGCTCAAACAACACACAAAACAAACAAAGAACAGGAGTATTTTCCGCCTGGGTCTGCCCACACGCCGCCAGGCGAAATTGCTCTAGACCGCCCGGAGGTATCCACTCACCGCCAGACGCCAGCGTCCCCCCCAGGGCCACTGTTTTCTCGTCATCGCCTGGCGGAGCACACCGTGCCGCCAGGCGCCACACAGTGCAGTGCTCTCTCTCGTTAAGCCTATCACCTGACGGGTTTCGTTAGCCTGCCGGGCGCTATACCAGAACAGTACTTCACTGGTTTTAGCACCCCAACTAGTCTAATTGGTTACATAACTCACTCTTATGGACCAATAGAGACTCCTCACTATGCTTAGTCTACCCCAATAATAGATAATCAAGTATCTATACATTACAATGATAAATCTATCTTATTCCCCCCCTTTCAAGTACTAAGAACATTGTCATAACCCAACAACTCCATACATCCCACGAAATTAGCTAGTTTTCCAATCCTTACATCCTACCTCTGATTCTACCATGCTGAACTAACCAATGTATGCCTTCCACCCTAATTCCCATGCTTAACCCCTCTTATTGAATTCTCGTATCCCTCACTTATCCTTAACTAGCATACCACAACGCAAGACTTATATTTGCTAACCAAATATGATTATCCTCTCCTACACCATTTGTTTATATCGAATTCTATATCCCCATTAACATTTTCATCTCTTATCGAACATCAACAAATACAATTTCACTCCCCCTTTCAACTCGCTATATATACAGGCATAATTCACTTCCTATCCTTCTCTCGCATTACCACAGTCCAACAGCCAACCTGGGTTGCCACACAGCAGCGCCTGGCGGCCAGCATGAAACCGCCAGGCGGCATATCAGACACAGACTCCTTTTCCCATTTTCTGCATACTCTGATCACAACTCTCTTCTCTCCTTTCCCGATAATCCTCACCTCATCAATTGCGACATTTTCAATACCCATTCCTATCAACAATATACGTTTCATGTACCATAATTCCAATTATTTCTTAATTAACCCAAATAACCCAAGGTTCACAATAACTCATTGGTTTCAGCCCAACCTTCCCATATATGACATTTTAGTATGATCCCCAACATCCCTCAATCAATTCAAGACCATAAAAATATCCCACAATTATACAAAATCAATCAAAACTCAACAACTCATTACACCCACGGTAATCAGTTGTGAAACCATTAAACCGAACGCGAACAGTGTCGCGCTGCCGGGCAGAAACTCATCGTCGCCAGGCGGTTCATACCAAAACAAGAACAACACAACAACCTGATGTGCTGCCTGGCGGTAGGGGATGGACCGCCAGGCGGTTTCTGGAAAAATCCAGAAACTCAATACAATAGTGCAGAAAAAAACAGCGTAGAGATCGTGGTATAATTCAAGGCACATCACAGTAATTCAATTACAATCACAAACGACAAGAAAGCAACTCCTCTAACCTTTAACTCCTCTAGTGACACACATAGGACTCGAACCCAAGTCCTCAAGTACTCTCAACCACTTGAGCTAGTACTTTTCCACATCATAGTTTCACACATTAATTGCTTTAAATGTTTCTATTACCCGCCATAATTAAATAATTATTTAAATAACTATTTAATTTTCTCGGGTCTTACAATACCAAATGTCTCTCGATATTGAGCACTCTCCAAAGCACCATGAACTTTCATAAACACTTGTACTATCATCTGCTCCCGTGATAAATCACGATCATCGCGGTTGGAAACCACAACCACCAAAATATAAGGGTGAACTAACATACAACATCAAAATATCATAGCTAAAATACACATCAATCATAATATAACCACACACCCAAATTTACATAGTCATTGTGTCTTATAACGATATACAATTACACAACACAAAACATGTCATCACTGCAAATAATACAAACACTAGTGATCTCAGCGTTAGGAGCCAATTTGTAACTCTCGCATACAACTTACCAACAATCAATCCACTTCTCATAACTCTCCTAGCAAGCCCAGGCGAAGTATACAACTTCCCATTATTCTTTTCTAGAGCCCTAGTGAAGTGTACAACTTCCCATTACTTTTCTCACCAGCCTCAGAAAATTATACAACTTCCCATTACTCCTCTTAGAAGCCTCAACAAAGTACACCCCAATACAACTACGTGGAGTTCCCCTTCACCACCTTTTGTTGAGTCACCACACACAAACATACATTTACGTTTCCTAACAAACACATATTAATATGTCATGACAATCATACCAAATAACATCTACTCCACAATTTAGACTCATAAAATAATACATCACATACCAACAAGAATACAAGGATACAAGAATGTAATCTCGCCCTAACCTTTTCTGTTCACTTCTTCCTTCTTTCTTTTTAAAACTCAACTTTTACCCTTCTTCCTTTGTTTGCATCTTACTCTTATTTTTCCTTCAAATCTAGTCAGTTGTGTTCTTTCTCACCCAAATGTAACACTCACTCACTCGTTTAGTATGTATATTTATGGGTTTCACTCTCCCTCTTAAAACCCTATATACTATTAAGAAATTTTAGGTGATTCTTTTAAAAAAAAATAGTTATATATTTTTCCACCTTTCTGTTTTTGCTTCTTATAAAATCTCTTTAAATCTATTGTATATAACAAAAATCACACACATAATAAATGTGATATCTTTTTAATAAATCTATTTAAGAAACAACCCTCTTTTATAACTTATTTATATTATAATAACTACTTTATATATCTTTCATCAAACTTATATTATGAGCACTTTATCTATATATATATATATAAATATAAAATAATAATAAACGACCTTGAATATTATTATTTAGGGTCTTATTACAAATAACCAACCTATCTTTCCAATAAAGTAACTAATCCAACCTTTAATAATGTGTATTGAGAGGTTGGTTAAGTGCACACAAGTGCATAATAGCCGACAATGTAATGTGCAATTTAGATTGGGACCAAACCATGTAAAATGATCTAACAAAAGAATCAGTAACCATATTATCCTTCCCTAACAACTTGTGCAACCATTTCTATTACTCCAGGGTCTGAATAACTTGATCAGTTAAGTTTTTTAAGCTCTTTTGATTCGTTTAAATTACAAATTTGTGGCCAAGCATATAATGTCTTAACTTGGTAAATAGCTTCTATGGTAGCATAAAATTCCCTAGCATAGGTCAACTACTTTTTGAATCTTCGAAGCAAATTTATTGGAAAAAAAAGCAATAAGATGAAAATCCTAACTAAGTATTGCACCTATTCCTATTCTTGAAGCATTGGTTTCTAAAACAAATGGTTTTGAAAAGTCGAGTAAAGCTAAAAAAAGTTTTTGAGTTACTACTGTTTTCAATGTCACAAATGTTACAATAGCAGTATCATCCCAACTAGAACTATTTTTTTTTCAATAAATTGGTTAAAGGGATAAAAAATCACTCCATAATCCTTAATATTCTATAATAGCTCGTAAGACCGCGTTTGTAATTGAAATGTGCTTTATAAAAGCCTATTGTTAATAGTTGAATCAATTATTCTATGGTTGAATAACTTAGATTGAATGTAGGATTATTGAATATGAACTAGTTTAAATCTTTTGCTATTTTTCTCTTTTTTTATCTTCTTTTATTGTGTTTTTGTCCAATGTTGTATCAATGTTGATTTACAAGTTCATTGCATTCTATTTTTAAAATTGAAAATGTTTTAAAAAGAATTTAATGAAAGCAAAATCCTTGTGTGATTTTATTTGTTCACTACAAACCCAACATTGAAATCAAAAAGCCTATTACAAGAGTAAATTTAACACTATTTCCGGTTACATTTTAAAGTATGTTTATATTCACATACACGTGTATTTAATCTAATTGTAGCATCATTAAAATAATCTTTTAAATGAAAGTAGAGCAAGATTCTTGGACAACCACCGTATTTTCAAAGTATTGTCCGCTTTGGAGTGTTAAGCTCCATCACGATTTTGTTCTTAAAAGGCACCTCAGAGGGTGGAGGGAGGAAGGAGTATTTAAATTGCGCATCACCTTGAATCCTAAGCGATGTGAGACTTATTGGGTGTACCGGAACAAGTCTCACAGTTAAGGGTAAGGGGAATTGTTGTTCCCGCAGACAACGCCAATGTTTCGACCCGACCCAAGTCCGTCTGGTAAGCATCCTTAGGAACAACCACAGTGTTCCCGAGGTATTGTTCACTTTGGAGTGTGTAGCTCTGTCACGGTTTTGTCATTAAAAGACGTCTCAAATAGTGGAGGGAGGAAGAAGTAGAATGCTTGACCTTGATTACAGAAATATAACATTAGAAATTTAGTTATCCATTATTTAAGAACAAAAATGTAACAAAGAAGAATATGAAAAAATAAAATCAAAAGTTTAGAAAACAAAATTTGGAAAACTAGAACTCTAAAATTTGGAAAATGCCTGTTGTCTCCATGTTTTAAGCATAGTTAAGTCTTATAGAGGCTTTCAAAATTGAAGCAAACATCTTCCTCAACATGGGAATCAAGTCCATAAGCCCCCAACTACATGAAGTCTGTAAGCCTAACTACAAAGGTCAAGCTAATATAAACATAAATTAATTTGTAGGTTCATTTACAAATTTTAGCAAATCTACCTCAACTTGTTAAAATTGTAAAACAAAATAGAAAAAGTGTTCAAATCAAGCAAAAGTATGCCCATTTTGAAGCATAGGAACACAAAATCTCATACAATTGGAACTAACAGAAAAATATATATATATATATATATATATATATATATATATATATATAAATTATGATCAAAATAATAAGTAAAAATTAGATGAGTTAAAAGGACAAAAAAAAGCAAATATGTATAATGAATTCGATATAATATTGAAAATAAATGGCTTAAAAACTAAAAACAAGACAAATAAAAAGTACAATGTACAATCACATTATAAACGTGTGTACAAAATGTGTCATCAATAATATATTCCAAGATTTGGTTAAGTTTGGATTTACTTTTATTAGTATTTCATACTAACGTAAAAAAAATGTTTTAGTTCTTACAAGATCAAACCTCATTATCCTAGGATGATATGCCTTTGCTTATAAAAAATAAAATAAAATCCTAGGATGATATGATATGGAAGACAACAATAAACAACCTTTATTTTCCAATATAAATAGTAGTTATGTTTATCATGCGGTTAGTGACGAAACTTGAACTAAAAATTAGGGTGCCAATTTATATTTTTTATATAATTTATTAATTAAAAGAATTCTTTATTTTTTTTTACTTAAATCATTCTCAAACCGCAATTTACACTTCTCAATTTTTAATTTTTCTAATAGATTGAATTCATGCAAAATAGGTATTCTAATTTCATTTCCAATTCAAGATTATTCAACTAATTCAATATATGAAGTGGAAAACATAAAATTCCAACATTTTATAATGTAGGGTAATACTAATTTGGGAAGATATAATTAGGGTTCATGCCAATTTCATAAAAAAAATCCCTAAAACAAAATTAGTTTTCATACTAATTTAGGAAAAACTTAATTTAGAAAAAATATAGTAATGAGATAATCATAAATCTAACATACATAAATCATACTAAGATACTGATGCAGGAGATCTTGTGAGTATGAGTTATTCGACCGCTCTACTCTCCAATCTCGTTTTCTCAATCTCTCTTTCTTTTTACTTTTACACTTTATTAATGGTTTGCTCTGAAAAAACTTTACTATTAGATACAAAACCTTAATCGCTTTATTAACTAAGGTCTATTAAATTAGTTTTTATTTTACTTTTTAAAAATATATACATAACTTAATACATAATATATATATATATATATATATATATATATAACTTAATAAAAATAATATATAAATATGTAAATATAAATTTAAAAAATATATAAATATATATACAAAATTTAAAATTAAAAACCTAGAGGGAGCCATGGCTCCCTTTGGTCATAACGTAGGTACGCCCCTACATGCGGTCCTGTAGTTTAAATCAGACAATTCATTTAAACTTTACTAATAAATGTTTTATTTTATATTGTATATATAGGCTGATTTATATCTTGTTGATTTCCAAGTTTAGATTTGATGTCAAAATAAACAAATTTTTTAAATACTCGTTTAGTCCTTAGTAAATCAAAATAAATAATTTTTTTAAAATACTCATTTAGTTGATTATGGACATTACCGATGTAAATCATTATTATATCTTCGAATTAAGATGATCTTTAACATAAAATTAAAGTTCAAATACTCATTTAGTCTTAAGTTTCATCAAAATATTTGAAATTGGTCCACCAATTTTTTTTTTTAGTTTCAATAGGTCCTAATTTTTGAAAATTTAATAGGAGTAGGCCACACTCACATTTATTAAATATTTATTTATTTATTTATTTATTTTTTCTGGGTCTTATCGTTGACGTCAAACTTGAAGACCAAGCTTCTCCTTAGGTATCACGTGGCATAGAGAATGTGACTTGCTTAGGATGCAGATCACACTTTTAGCATGAATTCCTTTTGGCTCCAAATTTAACTTTTTATACCACTTTTCCTTTCCATTTTTGGAGACACTTTGCTCTCCTTATCTTCTATAAAGAGAAGACTTTGGGCTATGTAAAATTGATTCATGAGTGTAGTAAAGTTACTCTGCTGAGATGACTTTAGACTTTGCTTTTGTGAAATCAACATAGGCTAGAGTTCCCATTCCCCTTAGTGGCTTCCTTTAGCCTCTTTCCTTTATTGTTGGCCTAATCTAACTTGAGAGCTACTCCAAATCACCACTGAACCTCCTCCTCTCCATTCCACTTGCTTTTGCACTTTCAACCTTCCATGGATTCCTTCATCTCATGTGCATGGAATCCTAGCTTGAAGATGGACTCATCATGTGGTATCTAGAGCCTTGGTTGGACACGCTTCAAGAGATAAGCTCATCTTATCCTTGTTTCTTCAATTTTGTGTTGTATTCTATTTTTTTTCTTGCTTGTCTTTGGTTTTTGCTGATTGAAATGTGTTCTATTGCCTTCTTGTTCAGTTCATTTCTTCTAGTTCTTCTCGAACCTTTCATTATGTGCTTTTAGGTGTTCTATATGTGTTGACTAATTGCTTTTATGTTTTATTGAGACTTCTTTTATTCTTTTTTTGGTGCAAATGCTTTTATTTTGGGTCATTTTGATTTTATGATCTTTACATGTTGTCTACTACTTGAGTTTGTGCGTTGAATTGTTTGAACTTTAAGCATTTCACTCTTTGCAATTTAAGCCTTCATATGTATAGCCTTTGAACTTCTTGAGTGACCTAGTGGACTGAAAGTATATAGTCGTTGTGATACAAGAAGCATTGTCTCAATTCTAGTTGAATTTTGGTTTTCCAAATCTATTCTAGTGCCACTTTTTAGGTTTTCTTTAATTTTGTGCTTAGCCTTTTTGTTTCTCGCCTTTTTTTTTTCTTGCTTGTTTTCATTCGGCATTCTTTGTGATTGTATTTGCTATTGGTTGTAATTTTGTTTCCACTTACTTGTGTATCTTGTCCTAATTAAGTGTCTTGGGGTAGCCTTAGGTGTTCTATCATATCTTAATTATAACCATTTTCAAATAGTAAAAATGTTTTTAGATGTGTGTGTGTCTTTTATCAACAAGCCTCACCATTAAGGTCGTTTAGTTTAAAAGCTTTAATTTCTCGCCTTGGTTTTAACTGTTATGTAACTTAGTGTGTGTCTTAATTTTTCACTTAATTCCATTAAGAAGTTTTTGTGCAAGAGTCTTTGAATTACTTTTTTTTTTAATTACTTTGGCTAGGAAAGACTTGGTATGTAAGAAATCCAAGTGATTACCTCTCTTTCATGGAAGAGAACTCAAGAAGCTTGCTATATACTTCTTGTATAAGATAAACCTTATTTTTAAAACCTAAAAACAAAAAAGATTTCAGTCATGGGTTGGCATCCTTCTCACCATAGGGATAATGACTCTGAGGTTTCTATTCATAACTAAAACAAGTTTCTCAAGAACTGAAGTCACTAGAACTATGGAGACATCAAAAGGCAAGACCAAAAGTGAAAGATCAAATTGAAAAAAGATGCTCAACATTCCATCTTAGAGAAAGAAATCAAAATTTTAAAACTCAAGGATGTGAAAATCCAAAATAAAATAAAAAAGTTGGAGTAACTCTAGTAGGGGGTCTAGGAGTAATGAGACCATCGATGAGTCATTATTTGCCCTTATTCCATTGTCTTTTTATGGCCATCTTGATGGTTATTTAGTGCTTAATTGTCTATTGTTAGTGCATTTTCATCAATTAGGCTTCACTGAGCCATTATTCTGAATTTCGATTTATTTGACATTAATTGGTCTAATTTTCATTTCTAATTATTTTTAGGTATTTTTGTGAAGCAACTTTGGATCTTGGAAACCAATCATAAGATGAAGAGAGAGTTGTCACATCATTGCCACATCTGGGCCATGTCATTTCGCATGTCCACGTCATTGGGCCAACATTTTGGGCCCATTGTGGTTTTTTTGTGTTTTTGCTGACCATAATGACATTTTTGTAAATATGTGGATATGTGGTGATCTGACCATGAGTTTTTAGCAGGGTTTTGGGTTTTTTTTTTATAGCAACCATCTTCTTCATACTCTATTTTTACATTTTTAGAGCTTATATGGTGACCATGGAGGCACCCTTTCATATTTTAGATGTTTTTACTCTTTGAATCAGCACCCACTTGGGGATATTGACATTTTTTAACCTTGGAACAACTTGGGTATTATCTTATGGAAGTATTGTTAAGTTTCTTCTTTGCTTTTGTTTTGCCTTTCATTGAAGCCTTTTGGCTTTAATTTCTGCCCATTACGTTTTTGTTTCTACCCATTTAAGTTTTCTTATTATTTGGTGCATTGAAACGATGAATTTTATTAGGGTTATATTCTTGCCATTTATGTTTTCCATGGAGGGATAATTTTGTGATTGATTCCCTAAAGAGAATGCATGAGCTTTAAGGTTCTGTTTCGATTGTTCCATAATCTTGATTGAGTTCTGTTTTGATTTACTTTTCATCTTTTAATCTCCTAGTGCAGTTCGAGCTATATGTGTGCTTAATATGCAAAGATAATTTTGTGTTTAAGTTAATCTGAATTCATGCTTAATGAATGTAGGATTGCTTGTTCAGTGGTGAGATTATATGACAAGAAAATCAAGGAATAGTGACTAAAACATTAGTCACTAAATTACAATAATTAGTCACTAATCATTGTAGTGACTGACAAAAAATAGTCACTATAACCTTCGTCATTGATGTTTGTGACCGATTTTGTGAATGATATGGTGATCGATTTGCTGGCTGATTTATAACTCATTTGGTGACTGATATTGTGGCTGATTTTGTGACTGATTTGGTGACTGAAATTGTGATGGATTGTGTGACTGAATTTTAAACATTTTAGTGTTCGATATATCAGTTACAATTTTGGTCACTAATATTAAGGATCATATTCTAAATAATTATTTCAGAAATTTCCAAAAATTAAAATACATCTTGTGTTTATACATATTTTCAAAAAATATATCCTGTATAACACATTTTGCAACATGAAATAGTTTGTAAATTTATAGAGTAAAGTTAAATAACATTACATTCATGTCTAAGTCAAAACCATCATTCAATGTTCATAAAGAAACTTAATAAAGTTAGCTGCAAAATGAGTTGTATTTCATATTAAAGGTTGAACATCCATCTTGTGCATCAACATTTGCAGCATTTTATTGTTTTGTTCAATTTCCTCTCTCATAGCATGAACCAATGATGAAGAAGACTCTTGATACAAGTGTTTTCTAATGGCCTTGGTTGACTCAGATCCAAGTCCATATACCTTGCCTTTGTTTATTCTAGCAACTTGACACCAAAGTTGTAATTCATCAGGTGGAGGCACTCTTATAATAGATGCCAATTGAGAGGCTTTTTCATATGCCTAGGTAAATTGTTCCTATACAAATTAAAACATAATGGTAGTTAACAATATTAAAAAATATTAAAGAGAAATCACTATTTTCATAGTTTAACATTATATTTGTATCTTACATCCATACGTGTTGATCTTTGATCTGCCTAGGTGTTATCCTTCTTTCTTTCATTAATGTCAAATTTCTCTTTCTTTCTTATTTTATTAATAATTACCCATTTCATTAAATAATCCTTTAATGAATCATGATGTAATAACATCAATCAATTCGGCATGCTTGATTAAAAATTCATAAAATAATTAGGTCTTTGTAGGTGAAAAGCCTATTTTCTTATTTTTCATTTTAAAAATAAAATATACTATATATAGAATCATTATATTTTTTGCTTCAAAATAAAACTTTGGTGTAGTGGAGAGGAAATTCTTACAAAAAAACCATTCAAATATACTATCTTTAATCCTTTTCATAAGAATCTTTTAAAGCTTGGGTTGTTACCTTTTATTATTCTCTCAAATTATAAGTTACATTATTTTTTTAGAAACTGTCCTTATGGACATACAATGTTAATTTAGTGGTAAAATAACTCATGACACAGTTATTAACATTTATAACCATATGAAATTGATATAAACCCATTCATTTGTATTGAAAAACACAGTCCAGAAATACAAATAATCCCATTTTCTGTGTAATATACAATTATGTAAATAAAGTCATAACTACTAATATTGCAACATGTTTTAATGAATTAGATTATTATTCTGACAATCAATCAAGATGATGCTTATAAAGCTTTCAAGATGTTACAACCAACCTAAGACACAACTATCTTTGATCACTCTATGAATCTCTCTCACTAAGAATCTTATAACACCTCATGACATAAGTTTTATCTTGGAACCTGGGAAAACAAGAAAGAAAAGATGGAAAGGAACAATGGTTTTGCACAACACCAATATAGCAAAGAAGGAGTGACACTACATCTCTGTTTGTTATGCTCATAATTTAATTGTCATCCCTACCCCATTTCAAAAAACTAACATTTTATTTCCTCCTAGTCAGAGGAAAAATGAATTGGATACCACCACAGCCTCCTACAGAAGTTAAATAATAATAATAATAATAATAATAATAATAATAAGGCTTTTTAAAGTAAAGTTCTATGTTGGAGTTAGCTTTACATGTTTTACTTTATTTGTTCATTTTGTGAACCTATTTTGATAGATTAGGAAAAGAATTTTCCTTGTAGTGGATATTACTAAGACAATTTCATTTCTTAGGGATATAAAACCACTGTGAAAGCAATACTTGTCAAACTCTTTCAGCTTTTTCTTGATATTTATAAAAATGGTGAGTAGTCTTACATTATTCTTTATAGTGGTTCTATATTTGATTCCAAATATTACTATTAGCTACTAAACATAGTGATTTCATATCCATTACGGGGATGCTGAAGCATTCAATTTGGACCTAAGAAATGATAAAAATGCATCCTTGCATTTCTTTTCCCTTAGTATTACTTATGTATATCATTTTACTTGATTTTTCATAGTTTTGCCCGAGGGAGGCAGAAATTTGAAGGCAACTATAGATTCTAGAAGAAAACCATTGGTACAAAGGGTTTGGTTTGGTTAAATCCACTTTTACATGCATCTTATAAATGGTTTTGTTAAAAACCGAAATGTTGCTTATAGGCCAAATAAAGTATGGGTTTTGAGAGAGATAACTTTGTGTTCATGTGATGCAAAATTAGAAGAGAATATTGAACTGTTATTGTGGGTAAATTGATTTATTTCCCTTTTTTCAAGAAAAATTATGGTGGGAGTCAATAATCAACATCAAACTTGAGAAAACATTTCCTAAACTACTAAAAAAGGAATTTGCATATTTTGCAGATAATAGAGCAGATATCAAGTATATACACTAACATAACCAAGCAAAAACAAGTTGAGGTATTTTCCTAGCTATACAAGCCTTCACAATCAAATGCCTTGAGTCACCAGCTGCAAGAAAATACATGACAAGCTATGACTCTCAAACAAAAGAAGTATATAAATATTGCACACTTAAGTTGGAATATAAATATACTAAAAAGAAAACATTCAAGGGTGATACAATTTAAAAAGTTTAGCTCCTTTAGTTCTATTATAATTTGTCATATCACAATTCAATATCAACATGACTTCCTCCAATCTCTCTGCTCCTAATAGAGGACAAAAGGATAATCTCTTCTATACTACAAGGAAAGTCACTTCTTTGATGATATACAATTGCATATAGTTTCTAATTTCACGTTTTCATACCTAAACGAATGATTTCTCAATGGGTGACAACCAAACACATCAGATTCTCCTTCTAACTCCATTTAATTTTTTATGCTCATTTCAAACCATGATGTAGTAATATAACTCATTGGTATTTAATTAAGGCACTTCAAACAATTTTCAAACTTATTACTAACAATTTCCTCACGCCTAAATCCTAAGTTAGATTTGGTTTGCTAAGTACAAAAGAGAAAAGCAAAATCCTCAAGATAGTTGGTTATGAAGCTTAACTCAAGTTTCTATTCTAAAATTCTAATAATCTAGATTCAACTCCACCATTATATCATAATATATAATGAAACTATGGTAATCATTTTTTTAATTTAATAATACATTTCAGTAATAGTAGTCGATAGTCAGTATAAACATTTCTTATGAATGTACTTGGTGTCATAGAAGAATATCTAAAAACTATCACTAACTATTCAAAGCTCTTGAAATAAAACTGATTCTAATTGTTCAAACACGCTTAGGTTGCATCAATAAATCATGAAACATCACTTTCATTCTCCATGGCACTCTATCTCTACTTCACAAAGTAAGTCGGTAACAAAATGCCGAAAAGACTTTACTTGATAACAATTTTTCATAAAGCAGAATAAGATGCAACTAATATTACCTGGTCGGTGGTGTTAAACTTCTTAGGCCATTTGGTGCAAGGAATATTATCCTACGAAACAAAACCCTAAAAAAGCTATAATTTCTTTTCAACGCAATGGCAAAAACACAAAAATTATCCATTTAAAATGCATTGCCACATTTCAATCAAAGTCATTCAAAATATGCCTATTATCCACAGTAATGTAATCTGAAGTGTTATCAAGAACAAAAAGGAATAACATGAGCAAAAGAAAAAATGGCATCACAAAAGTAGATAAGGATAACCCAGTGAGTAGATAAGGATAATAAGAATAGTACAAGAAGAAGTCTTGGCTGAGAATACAGTCTCTTTAGTCTCGATGAAAACATCGTTAGTAAAAGTCACACAGTGAACACCTATTGGAAGGTTCAAAATAAATAGGGTTTTGGAAGACAGAAACAACAAAAGCAATGCTAGATTATTATTTTTTGAGAGGATTAAGGGAGAATTACTTTAGTTAAAGCTGCAAGTGGCTGATGGTGTTGTTACACAACACGAGATTCTACATAAGGGTGAATGGCATATAATTGACCAAAAAAGATAGATATGAGAAGTTGGTTTCCCTCAAAATTGTATTGGCTCACTTGGTCATTCTGTTTTGGGCACTAGTTCTTCCTCCAACATCATGTTCTTCTTCCATATAGTCCTTACGTTTTTCGATGGGGGGAAAGTTTTACGGTGTGCGAAGATTTTAGGAAAGAAAATGAAAACTAAAAATAAGAGGTTAAATAAAAATAATAATATATTAACTAAATAATATAGTTACTGATTTAGTGATTGATTTTCGGTGACTATAAATTCAGTCACTTTTCGGTCACTAAATTACAAATATAATTTTTGGTCATTAATTCAATCACTAATAGTAACCACATTTTTTGGTCACTAATTTCAGTCACTATTTTACAAATTTCTAGTAATGTTAATTGATGTGTGCATTGATTTAATGTATAATGATGCTCTTTTTAATCTTCGCTTAGTTGATTGGGAATGAGTGGATTAAGAGTTAATCTAACAAAACTCCAATTTCCATGATTGAAGATAAGTGGAAATGCATTTGAATTAGGGAATCAACATGTTTTTGTCACTATTTCATCGAATTTAAATTGTAATTTTGAATCTACCAAACCCCCTCCTATGAAGCCCTAATTACTATACTAAATAATTATTATTTGATAAAAAGATATGAAATTAATTTTTTTTTTCATAAGATTATCCTTGAGAGAACATTAATAATAACATAACTCCATATTCATATATATAGTTTACATCTCTATAATTGTTCATGAAATATTACAAACATATATATTTGTAAAATATTAAGAGTCCTACATCAAAATAGAAGATTTATCTATATTTTTAATATCTCCTAAAGATATTAATAGAAATTATTCATGAGTCAATCTTCAAAAGATCCACAAATAATATCAAGAACAACTCTCACTGAGCAGGTTCCTCTTCTGCTTATGCAACAGGTACATATGAAAGAAAAATATGAAAGGAGTGAGGTCTTTATAAGCCTTAAACATCAATCTTAATAAACTCAACAAGTAATACAGACACTGGGGGCCTAGATTTGGACCTACGACCACAAAACTTGATCTTGTTTTACTAGACATATGGATCCATATTCCACTTCTAATGATCTATTATGAACATCAAAAGTTACTTCGGGAAGTGATTAGGTAGTTGAGTACTTCTCATAAAACATTGGTACAATCATAATTATTTCTTTCTCAAGAATATTAGCCATTGATCGGCTCACGAAAGAGATATATACTCACTACCTAACCTTGGCGATGCCGAGCAAGTATCGGATAGTCCCAAGTTTGGCCTATGAATATCCTAGTCCAGTGCGCTATTTTAAACTATCCAGACAACTACTTGGTAAAACTTCCTTAGACCCCACCATGGTCCCTGCCTTTCATTCCGCATTGTACCAAACTGTGACTTCCCAAATACAAACACTTTAACACTGGTTTAATCTCAACTTATTGAAACCAGACTTAATTGACATACTCTTAGATATTTTCAAAGGTCATAAAATGTGATGACTATCAAGTCACGTCATTGTATAAACTATACACAAAGAATATAAAACAAGGATAAAATGTACATGCAATTTTCTTCTATCCAAGCTCACTAAATAAAATAATATTTACTTTTACTTTACATTCATTTATTTATTTATTAATTATAAAATAATGATAAAATAAGAATCAAAGCAAGAACTTTAAATAAATAATTAGATAAGGATTAGAATATTATAAATAAATATAATAACAAAAATATAAATTAAATAGGACTAGTGCATAACTGGAGATTAAATAAAATAAAATAAATAAATGGGACAACTGAAGATAAAATAAAATAAATAAATAGAACCAAGTGCATAATTGGAGATTAAATAAAATAAAATAAATAAAGAAATAGGACAAAGTGCATAATTGGAGATTAAATAAAATAAAATAAATAAATAGGACTAGTGCCTAACTGGAGATAAATAAAATAAAATAAATAAATATGATCAGTGCGTAACTGAAGATAAATAAAATAAAATAAATAAATAGGACCAGTGCATAACTGGAGATAAATAAAATAAATAAACAGAACCGGTGCATAACTGGAAATAAATTAAATAAAATAAATAAACAGGACCAGTGCATAACTAGAGATAAATAAAATAAATAAACAGGATCAATGCATAACTGAAGATAAATAAAATAAAATAAATAAACAGGATCACTATAATTGAAGATTAAATAAAATAAATATAAGAAGATAATAAATAAAAATAAGTTAAATGAAAGTAAATAGAATAATATATGAGTCCAAATAAATAAAAGATTAATATAAAACTCATGAGTTTATCAAGATTAATATAAAAAGAGCTTAACCTCACTCCCCTCTTACCTGATTAGTTGGAGGGACACACTAGTAATACTTCTAGAAGACAAAGATCTCATTCAAATCTTTTGCTCCAACTTTTTCTCTCTATTTCTTTCTTTCTTTCTCTCTCTTCCCTTCTTTCTTTCTCACTTAACTCACCTTTCCTTGAATTCTTTCTACATTTTTTTTCTTTCATGCCATCCTTTTATAAGCAAACCATGTGCAACTTCATTAATGCAAAGATTCTCTTCATTAATCAAGAGATAAGCTTCATGCTTTCCTTATTTCTCTTACGTAATCACCCTTCCATCATTTCTTCCATGTATTTATAGGTTAAGATAAGATTCCTTTCATTAATGAAAGGTAATCCAAAACTTTCCAAGTAATCCATGTAATACATGTGGATGATGTAATCTTAGGTCATCTTTCTTTCATCATCCATTTCTTCCATCCATTTACAAGTCATGCATGTGCCAACTTGCCAAGTAATGAATGGATGCATTAAATGTAAGGTTATCACTTCTAATTATTCTTATCTTCTATGTATTTAGATAAAACTCCTTTAATCTCCTTATCTTCTTTCTTTTTCTTTTTCTTTTCCTTTTCTAAATTTTTTTAAGAGGATTCTTCATTTCATTTTTTTACACACACCTATTTAATTAAAATAATTTTACCTAATATATATATATATATATATATATATACATATTTTATTAGTTTTGTTTTGTTCTTATTGTTATTTTTAGTAAGTAAAAACTACATCATGATAAAATATATTTTTATTGTTTAAACTACATTTAGATAAAATATGAAACATTAGTAAAAACATAAGATTTTCTAATTGTTTTATTTAAAATAAATAATACAGTTTTTTAAAAATAGGGGTGTTATATTTCTCCCATCCTTTTAGGAATTCCGTCCCCAAAATTCACGTGGTTGTAAAAAGACGAGGATACATCTCTCTCATATTACTTTCTAATTCCCAAGTTGCATCACCTTCATCTTGTTGATTCCACAATACCTTTACCAAAGGTATGTCCTTTCCCCGAAGTTATTTAATCCTTCGATCTCCAATCCTCACAGGAAGCACATCATAAGTAAGGTTTTCTCATATTTGTACTATATCAGGTTCTATCACATGAAAAGGGTCATGAATATATTTACGAAGTTGAGGCACATGAAAAATATTGTGAAGTTTTGAAAGGATTTGATATGCGACAGAACCAATTCTTTTAAGGATTTGATAAGGACCTATGAATTTGGGTGTAAGTTTTCTAGATTTGAGAGCTCTACCAACCCTAGTTACAGGTGTAACTTTCAAGAAAACATGATCTCCTGCTTCAAACTCAATGGGTTTCCTTCGTTTGTCATAGTAACTTTTCTGCCTATCTTGAGAAGTTTTCATCTTTTCCCTGATCATTTTAATCTTATCAATTGCTTGTTGAATTACCTCTGGACCAACACAATGGGGGTTCTACATCTTCTCCCATATAGAGCCTCATATGGAGCCATTCCTATGCTTGAGTGGAAACTGTTGTTATAAGTGAACTCTATAAGTGGTAAAATTGCTCCCAACTTTCAGTTTGTTCTAAAACACAGGCTCTCAACAAGTCTTCTAAAGATTGGATAGTCCTTTCCGATTGTCCATCAGTTTGAGGGTGATAAGCTGAACTGAGCCTAACTTTTGCTCCCAAGGCTTTTTGTAAGCTATCCCAAAATCTAGATGTGAAATGAGGGTCTCTATCAGAAGTTATACTAGAAGGTACTCCATGTAGCTTGATAATTTCTTTTATCTACAAATGAGCTAACTTTTCTAAAGAAAATCTAATATTAATAGGTAGAAAGTGAGCAGATTTTGTTAATTTATCTACAATGACCCAAATTGCATCATGACCAAACACAGTCTTTGGTAAACCTATCACAAAATCCATGGATATGCTTTCCCATTTCCATTCCGGTATATTTAAGGATTGTAGTTCCCCATAAGGCTTTCTATGTTCAACTTTTGTTTTCTGACACACTAGACAACGTGCAACAAACTCCACCATTGCTTTCTTCATCTCAGACCACCAAAACATTTTCTTCAAGTCTTGATACATCTTTGTAGCACTCGGATGAATACTTAAGCTACTCTTATGAGCTTCCTCCATTATCAACTTTCTCAACTCTTCTTTTGCAGGTATGCAAATTCTATCTCTAAACTTGATGATTCCATTTGAATCCTTGTGGAATTTAGATTCTTTTCCTTCAACTTTTGGTATCAACTTTTCTTGCAAAAATTGATCTCTTTCTTGAGCTATCTTTATTTCTTCTAAGAATTCGCTTGATATTTTTAACATTCCTAAGCATATGCTATTGGGTCCAAGTTTTACAGCTAAGTTCAAGTCTCTAAATGATTCTATCAGATCCAATTCTTTCACCATCATCATGGATGCATGTATAGACTTTCGACTCAAAGCATCAGCAACAACGTTTTCTTTCCTAGGATAATATTGTAGCTCAAAGTCGTAATCCTTAAGAAATTCCATCCATCTACGTTGTCTCATGTTTAATTCTTTCTGATCAAAAAGGTACTTCAAACTTTTATGGTCACTAAAAACTTCAAACCTTGCTCTATACAAGTAATGTCTCCATATTTTCAATGTAAACACCATTGTAGCTAATTCCAAATCATGTGTGGGATAATTGAGCTCATGTTGCTTGAGTTGTCGTGAAGCATAAACTACAACTTTCCTTTCTTGCATCAACACACATCCTAATCCTTGTCCGCATGCATCACAATATACCTCAAAATTTTTTGTAGGGTCGGGAAAGATTAAAACAGGTGCAGATGTTAATTTTTTCTTCAACTCTTGAAAACTAAATTCACATGGTTCATTCCATTCGAAAGGTTGTCCCTTACGTGTTAACTTAGTCAAAGACAATGCTAATTTAGAAAATCCTTCAATGAATTTTCTATAGTAGCTTGCTAATAAGAAACTACGTATTTCTATGATATTCTTTGGTTGTTCCCAAAGTAATACTGCTTGAACCTTTGAGGGGTCAACTGCAATGCCATTTTGTGATATCACATGTCCTAAAAATTGAACTTCTTTCAACCAGAATTCACACTTTAACCATTTTCCATACACTTGTCTTTCTCTTAGAATTTGTAACACAATCCTCAAATGTCTCTCATGTTCTTAATGATTTTTGGAATAAATTAAAATGTCGTCAATGAAAACAACCACAAATTTATCCAAAAATTCATGAAAAATACGGTTCATATAATCCATGAAAATGGCAGGAGCATTGGTCACACCAAAAGGCATT
>Ga0214543_1004883_pt1 | contig 25136 bp, 15 predicted proteins | sample CNSS2metaG_FD_160094 | JGI IMG/M metagenome (GOLD analysis project Ga0214543, IMG submission 160094) | Root nodule microbial communities from cowpea collected in UCLA plant growth center, Los Angeles, California, USA - CNSS2 | ecosystem: Host-associated > Plants > Roots > Nodule | place: USA... | reverse complement strand
GCTTAGAAACAAGATACAATCAATAACATTTATTCAAAATAAAGCCACCGTTTATTCTACAAACAAAAGAAGTAACTACTTTACAGAGACCACATTCTCACAATTTGCAAGTAACTTTTTTTAATGCATAACAACCGAAAAATATAAGCATATATAGGTATATAAATTTTGAAATATACACACACATATATATAGTAGCTCTTTTATTTCTATTATTTTTAAATTTTGACCAGACTAATAAGTTCAATCAAGAAAACTATTGAATTAGTTTAATGTTCGATTTTTGAGACCAAAAAAACTATTTTTTTATTTATTTTCCCTCGCTTTATATCTTTTCTCTTACAAATAGTTCAACTTATATATTGTAAGTGAAAATAATAATGATAATAATCCTTTGAAGAGATTTTTAATTGCCTCAGAAGTGGCAACTGAATAAATAATAGCAAATTCATTGTTGCAAGTACTATAATCAATCACGCACCGCAGTCTTAGCTCCAAAAATTAATTTTGTTTGACCTCATCAACTTCAAAGGCTACGATTAAACCATTAAAACTTTTCACCAAACAATGAAAGTGGTTGTTATATAAAACCATTACTCTATAATGGTATTTCAAATTTATTTATTCTATATTTTAAATTAATTATCTGCCCTTTTTTGTTGAAATAGTAAGATTATTTAAGTTAAATTATTTTAAAAAGTAGAATACTTATTATTGTTTTAAATCGGTGTTTAACATTCTTAAATTGTCCTCATTCGAACTGAGAATACTTTTTTTCAACATACAATTATTTTCACATTAATATTTCTCTATTATGCAGCCAATAACGATTAAATTGTGTCCCTTCACCCACAAACATAGATACATATATATCTACATCTATATATCTCCCTCTCTCTCTCTCTCTCTCTCTCTCTATATATATATATATATATATATATATATATAATACAAATAATAATAATAATAATAATATCAATTTTCAAACGTTGAGATACTTTATTTTAGTGGCTTTTTGTGAGATAAGGAACTAATAGCTTTGTACATGAAATTAAAATAAACTGTTATATAGTCATCTTATCTTGCTTGTTTTTTCTTTTGAAATAAATATTACTTGACTAATACAAATTATATAATCACTAGACAATAATTAATTTAATTGTTTATGAAAACGACAAACTCATATTATTATTATTATTATAAGATATTATTATTATTACTATTTTTATTATAAGAGCGCCATGTTAAAAAGTAATTTAAATATCATTAAATAAGAGAGCCTTATTTTCTTTAATGCTTAGATTCTATATATTACTTGTGCTTTTCTAGCAACTTATTTTTAATTACCGTATATACAACATTAGTAAATCAATAAAAAGGTTTCAATCTTAATGAGATATATATCCATCAACCATCATAAAAGTAAAGAAAAGAATACTGATTTAAAAAGATTAATGCCTTTTTCTTAATTAGAAACCAAACAAGTCCGATTACATATTAAATAACCATTAAAAAAACAAATAGTTATTATCATTATCATATTTATTGTTTGAATATGAAGTCTCCATTGATTAATAATATTCCTTACATAATGCACAAGACTACAAATACTTAGTTTCATATCTCCAACTGAGTATCATAAGAAAAAGTCTTGAGTAAAATTTAATGACTAGAAAAAGCTATAGATCACAAAACAATAACGTGTAAGTAGCCTTTACAATAATCTTCCCTTTTCTGCTTGCACTTCAACGAATCAAACCTATCGCATTTATGTTTATGATCACAATGCCAACAATTTCAGAAGAAGAACAATGAACATTATTCAGCTTTAATTAAAGACCACCATAAATCAACCTCCAAAGCCAGTAAGATCTGTACAAAATCACATAAGAAAAGTTTGTTATAAATGCTCTCGTAATTCTTCATCCATAACCCAAAACTACTACTTCTACATTCAGTGTTAACTCACCAACCCACACCCAAAAGGTTCCTTTCAATATGACAACCTTCTCAAGTTTCATTCTTAGTTTTGTTCTAGTAATTGGGATCATTGTGTTTGGTGCTGAAGCAAGGCCAAGGGCATTCTTTGTATTTGGAGATTCACTTGTTGATAATGGAAATAACAATTTCTTGGCTACCACTGCACGTGCTGATGCTCCTCCTTATGGCATTGATTACGCTCCAACTCACAGACCAACTGGTCGTTTCTCCAATGGCTTCAACATTCCTGATCTTATCAGTTCAGTTTACACATCTCTCTCTCCCACATTGTTTTTCTTCAATGTTCATCTTTTCAAGTTTCACTTTTATCTTGCACATTTGAGGATTTGAACCCTTTTTTGTAATGTAACTTTTCATATGATAAAGTGTGTGTCTAACTATGTGGTTTGGCTTGTGTTCAGGTCAGGAACTTGGTGCCGAGTCTACATTGCCATACTTGAGTCCAGAATTAAGAGGAAACAAGCTTCTAGTTGGTGCCAATTTCGCTTCAGCCGGAATTGGGATCCTTAATGACACTGGAATTCAGTTTGTAAGTTCACTTCTTCCTACTTTCATATCATGTTTTGTTGAAAACCTCAACCTAACTGAATATACACAAACATTCTGCAGGTGAATGTGATCAGAATGTACAGACAGCTGGAGCTTTTTCAGGAATACCAAAACCGTGTGAGTTCTCTAATTGGATCTTCACAAACTAAGAGCTTGGTGAATCAAGCACTAGTCCTCATCACTGTAGGAGGCAATGATTTTGTGAACAACTACTACTTGGTGCCAAATTCAGCAAGGTCTCGCCAATACCCACTTCCTCAATATGTGAAGTATCTCATCTCTGAGTACCAAAAGCTTTTGCAGGTAAAACCCTATTGATTAAACAAAAGGGTTAACGCATAATGTGTTGTCATAACTATTTCTCTCATTTTTTCATATACAAATTCTGCAGAAGCTGTATGATCTTGGAGCTAGGAGAGTTCTTGTGACAGGCACAGGACCTTTGGGTTGTGTTCCTTCAGAATTGGCCCAACGTGGAAGAAATGGAGAATGTGCTGCTGAACTACAAAGAGCTGCAGAATTGTTTAACCCACAACTGGAACAAATGTTGCTACAACTCAACAGGAAAATTGGAAAGGACGTTTTCGTTGCTGCAAACACAGGAAAAATGCATAACAACTTTGTTTCTAACCCCCGACAGTTTGGTACGTACTACTAATTATTTTTCATGTTATCTAATTCCATATCCTCTATGTCCAGGTTTTACACTGTGGTTGCAGTTATGTTACAGGTTGTGTTTCATGTTACTTGAAAGACAATGTGGTTGCCATCATAACTTTTAAAGCCATGTTGAAACTAGTGCAGTAATAAAGCAACAATTAAGGTCTAAGGTTTGTGTTGCTGTTGTTGGTGCTTTGTGCAGGGTTTGTTACTGCAAAGGTAGCTTGTTGTGGACAAGGACCCTACAATGGTCTTGGTTTGTGCACACCACTCTCCAACCTGTGCTCTAACAGAGGGCAGTATGTATTTTGGGATGCATTCCATCCATCCGAGAAGGCCAACAGACTTATTGTGGAGGAAATTATGTCAGGTTCTAAAGGCTACATGAACCCTATGAACCTTAGCACCATCTTGGCTTTGGATGCTATCACCACATGAAGACAAAAACAAGTATCTGCATTATTCTAGTTTCATGACGCTCTTCGTTTGTTACTGTAATCGTGATTTAGTTTCGTGTTCCTCAGTATCTAATTGTTAAATTATTAGAAAATTAGAGGGAGGATTAACTTCCCTTCTGCATAAACTTGCAGTAGAGAATTTGTCTGGTGGGAAGTGCTCAATTGAAAACGAATGTTGTTTTTACGCTTTGATTTTCTATATACTCTTTTTATATAATTGCTAAAAAATGAATGGAAAAACTCACTTCTACCCTTTAATTGTTTTTTCTATGAAAAGAGGTAAAACATAAAATTATAGACAAAGTTATGTCCATATCTTTGCTGATATTAAAACAGTATACAAGATTGGTGAATAGTTAACGTGCAATATACATGGATTTATTCCAAAAGCAAAAGCAAAGAAAAATCTCAATCTCACTGCAAGAAAACGGTCAAATAGCGTCCCATCTAAACCCAAGAGAGCGTTGGAGAGCAAAGGATGTCACGCCTCCCACACCTTTTTGTATATGGTTTTCAATCCTTTGTTTTGCTGGGAGCTCCCTTCCATAATCTATAAAAGAAGACCTCTTTATCTTATAAAAGGGTCGAATATTTTGAGTAAAACACCACCAGTTTGAATAGATATCTCTCTACACCCTAAACACATTCTAAAAACTAAAATGGTTCTTCATCACTGAAAGTCGAGCTAAGTAAGTCTATGTCGAAAGTATAGCCAAATCACAAGGGACAAAGGTCCAACTTAGTCAGTCCATATCGAAGGGTTGAACTGAGTCAACTCAGGCAGAAGGTCTGTTGACACAAGCAAGTTTGAAGCAAAGATTTGATAAAACCAAGTGCATGAAGATCACATGTGTTTGTGATGAAGATCCACTTGAAGATTATGTTTCTAGTATATTAAATACGGAAATAATGTGTTAAATGTAATGATTATGTGTTATATCATGTTCGTAGGCTATATGACATATGTTAGATGTCTTGTTAGCCTTAATGTGTCTCTTTTAATTTGTTAAAATGAGTTTTAATAGGTTAAAAGACTTGTAGTATATAGTTTCTTATGTGAATGTATTCAATCAGTTGAATTATTTTTCAATCGAATGATTTCACTTAAGTTAAGTGAAATCAATTGACTGTATAGAAAATTCAACCAACTGATTTTATTTAAACCAGACTATATATGTTGTGTTTTCGAGAGTAGAGCTAAATTTCTGAGTTTTTGTGCACGAAATCTTTTCATTCATCTTTGGAAAACTCTTTCTCTCTCTCTCTCTCTCCCTCTCTTTGCAATACATAGTTGCAACGTATGTATGGTTGGCTAGGGAGAGCCACCATCAGATTTGGTTGTTCTCGTGGCTCTGGTTGTTTGCCTTATGTGATTTCAAGTCTGTAAGTGAGATTCTTGCAAGGTGTTAGTCTAGATTTTTGTGAGTAAAAAATCTTGTGAGTTTTTTTGTTCAAAAGTGTAATCTTGGTGTGTATTTTGAATACAGTGGAAACTAGGCTCAGGTTGTCCTAGTAAACTGAATGTAGCTTTGTGATTGAGTGAACCAGTATAAAAACAACTGTGCAATTCTCTTTCCTTTATCTCACTCACTTTGAATCACTCTAAAAACTCAAAAAAACCAAGTAATCCACTCTTTGTTGTACTTTAATGTGTTCTTGTGTAATATGAGATTGTATACTTGTTAGAAATATTGTTTGGAACAATTCTTGTATGTAAAAGTTTGTTGCTTGAGTTAAATCTGCAAATTCTGCATTCTGCATAAATTTCCAGGATTTTAGCCGACTGATTTGAAATTTTAATTGACTGTTCATAACTCAAGAACAAATTAGTCTGCTGTTTTATTTTTTGACCGATTAAAATTGTATTGTTCTGCAACTTTTACATTCTAATTGTCTAGTCTATTTGGTTCAATTAAAAGGTTTGTTATGCTTTCGAAAAAGTTTTAAACAACCAATTCAACCTCCCTTCTTGGCTTAAATCACCATTTCAAACTTACAAGGTCAAGTTGAGTCTAACAGACAAAAGATTGACAATTCGTTTTTTTGTCATAAACGGGAAGTCTGAGGGTGTGTTCCTTTGGGGGTGTGGATATGGGAGAGAGTGCGAAGATGAATTTGTGTTGATTTGGGTGAATGAATTTGTGTGTTTTTTTGAGTGGATTTAGAAGGTAAAGTGAGTGGATTTGGAGATAAGTTTTATGAAAGTTAGTGAAAAATTTGATTGATGTGATAAATAAAATAAATTATAAAAACAGATATAATTAGAGTTACCAAAATACCCTTGATGAAAAAAGAGAATGATTTTGTAATTTGATGTTATAAAAATAATTATAATTAATTAATACAAAGTAAAAATATATTAAAATTATATGAAATTTTAAATAAATAATAAATAAATTTTTATGAATGTAAACAAAATTTATAGAATTAAATTTTTAAAAAAAGTTTAAAAAAATTAAAAAAAAATTAAAAAAAACAATACATATACACCGGTGTCGTAACCGGTGTTAAGCTCTTCTAGGCACCGGTTACGTAACCGGTGCCCACACAAGTATATTTACTCACCATCTTATTTCACACACTTTCACATTCCCTCTCCTTAACCTTTTACTGGTAGCAATCACCAATTCTTGAGTCTCATACAAGAGTTGATTTTTTGCATAAATACCACCATCCCATTAACAATTTCTATCAAATCAGATTCAAACAGTGGAGTAAATCGAAAACCTAATATGCGGACAAGGTTTGAAAGATGGAAGATGAGGTGAAATAAGATTGCGAACAAGTTTCTATTATTAGATAGCAAAGATGAAATATATGTGAAGGGGTAGAAAAGTAAATGTTTGTATATTATCTCAAATCTCTGCAAAATTGAGGGGATGAGTTTTTAGAAAAAACCCGCAAATCAGTCTTCGCTTTTCTGTTTGAATCGTTAAATGAGAACACAAAATATTTTTAAATCCATCTTCTCTAATACACGTGAACAGTAGGAACCTTTCAAACGAACAGACGCTGAGTGAAAGTCGAAAGAAGTTAGCATGGACTCATAATTGAGCCTAATCAATGGAAACTCGATATTGAGATGCCTTGGCCTGAGTTGAGGATCGATGTTTTGGACTTGTGCACTTTTTTCATCTCGACTAAAGAGAATTTCAATAACATGTAGAATTTGAATTTTCTCTTTTTTAGTAAATTTCAAACTCTTTTATATTAGTTATTTAAAATTTAAATTTCTAAAATTTAATTTCCATTTAGCTTCCTCGTCCACACAAGTCAATTTATTTTAAAAAATTTCAAATTCTTCAAATAAATGAATTATACCATTAAAAATACAAAGTCATAATAAAGGTTTGTGGAAACAAAATTACAAGATTTTACCTCTAGAATCCTTCTTAAAATCTTTCAGATTTGAACTCAAACTCAGAGAACCCTTTACCCAATGGGATAACCTTCCTGATCCCAAGAATATTCAATGAAATTGCTTCCTGTAACTCCAAAAATTACTTATACACTTCTAACAAAATATCAAATTCCAAAAATATCCTTTAACTATTTGATCATATATAGTAACATATATTGCACCCTAAATTACTTCTGGATGTCGATTTCCAGTAAAGATACTTTGGAATGTCAACATCCGATAAAAATGAGACTCTCGAATATAAAAAAAAATTATACCAAAATTCTACATTAAAAAACTATATATATACATCGAAAGTGAATTTACACACACACACACATATATATATATATATATATATATATATATATATATATATATATATATATTTTTTTTTTATTTTTTATATATATTTTTATTTTTTTTATGTTTTAGTATTATTCATTTTTTAACACATTATATTAAAACAAATTTAAATGATAAAATTAAAAATGAATATAATAAAAGAAAAAAAATTAAGAAAAAATAATTAAAATAAAGAAAATTAAATTTTTAAAAAGCTTAAAAAAAGTTCATACAAAATAGATAAAATAATTAATGAAAAAGAAAAAAAATTATATATATATATATATATATATATATATATATATATATATTTTTTTTTTAATTTAAAGTTTAATAACTTTTAGTTTTATTTAATTTTTAATATTTTAATTTAATTTTTAATATTTTATTTTATTTTATTTTTAGAATATATATCAAAGATAAATAATAAATAAAGTATTATAATATATTTAATTTTAATTTTAATTAATTTTTTAAAACTTAATTATATATAATTTATATATATATATATATTATTTTTATTCTATTTCATTTTTTTTAATTTTACTTAAAGTTTAAATGTTTTAATTTTAATTATTTTTGTTTTTATTTGTTTTTTATGTTTTAATATATATTCTAAAAATAAAATAAAATATAAAAAAACTAAGTTAAAATATTAAAAAGTAAATAAAACTAAAAAATTTTAAATTTTAAATTAAAAAATCCAAATATATATATATATATATATATATATATTTTATTTAAAATTTAATTATTTTATAACTTTATTTATTTTTTAAGTATGTATGTAATTAATATATTTATATAATTCATATATATATATATATATATATATTAATAGAAGGTCACAGGAAATTTTGAGATTTGAAATTTTTTTGAGATGCAAGAAGAAATCTCCTGAAATGAAATGTAATAGTTAATAGAAGTTTTTCATTTTTTGAGTAAAAAGGTGAGTGTTACCCTGTCCTGATGTGTGATTTGATTTGTAATAAAATAATATTTTTTAAAATTAAAAGGTCCAATTTTTACAACTGATGAAGACAAATGAAAAGTGAATATTCACAGTGAGGTGTAGGCCGGCATCATATCAGCCCAACCAAAGTACACATGTTGCCGACATCATCCTGACCTAGGCAAGGGCCGGCCTCATCCCGGCCCGGTAATGAATGTTGAAGGAAATCTTCTCTACATCCCAATTAAGCACAACAGTCCAAATAAACACAATAGTCCAACAAAGCACCATTAGCAAGACAAGAAGGCTGGGTATATTTAAGCCCATTTGATCGTGTATATCTTGGCCCAATAATGCGATGGATGGAAAAAAGGGAAATGATTTGCAGAGGTACAGAGGAGCAACGAGCAATCTCATTAAATAATGAAAGAGTTGATCCTTGGCAATGTACAGACAAGCAATCTCAGTCAATAAGGAAAGAGTTGATGCGTGCAAATCTTAGACAAAAAAGAAAGAGTTGATCCTCAAATATGAACAGACCACAAATAATCATAACAGGTATACTATATGAGTAATATAAATTACGGTCTAGTGACTACAAAGAGGTATGCTTTTCTCACCTTGAGTGGAATTTTTGTGTGGAACTAGACTAACCTCATATGGAATCACTATTTGACTTGAGCGTCGGAGTGCCTGCAAGTACCTTACCCTCGAAATTCACATAGTGAGCAAATTCAGAAAGATTTCATAGAGGAGTGGAGGAAAGATCAACATAAAGGATTCTTGAGATTGTCTGGTTCCATACCAAAACAATGCCGATCAGGTACACACAAAAAACACTTGTTGTCAACCAAGAATGTCCTAGATTAGACAACTTCTGAACATAATTCGAAATGAGTCATGGGTTTATCGTCCTTGTTTAGAACAATTGTTCCATTTAATGGTGTTTGCATCCTTTCAATATCCTTGTAGTCTTCTTGAAACATCCTTACCTTGATCATATTGCCCTTTACGCATGGAACCGAAAGAAGATGCAGCAACACTTTAGAACTTTGCAAGTAGCATTTAGCGCTTTGTAAAAAAGTTATTTTAAGTTCACACAAAGCACTTTTCAGAGGCATACACCCCTACTAAAGTAACCCCATCACGAGCAACTCTCTCTCTATATCTTTCTCTATATATTTTTTTATATTAAACTTTTTGTAATATCATCTTACAATTATTGTAATTTTTTTTAAATATAATTAATAATTAAAATAATATGGTAAAAGGTATAATATATTTACTGAAAAAGATAAAATGTAAATTTTTATTTTAAAAATAATTATGAATATAATTATGAATATAATTAAACTTATACCAATCCCAAGTAAGTATTACCATCATTTTTCCTCTTCCACCTTATTCATGTAATATATATATATATATATATATATATATATATATATATATATATATATATTATTCCCCTCACTTTATATACTAAATATATAGTATTACTCATCTATTCCATAGTATCTACATATTTCACATATCAAGGAAAGAATAAATAATATAAATATTTAAATGATTAATTTCAATTCTGGTTTAGTCTTTTTTTAAAGGGGTGGAATATGTTTTGGTCCCTTAACTTTAAGTGAAATTTGGAATTAGTCTCTTTTCGAAATTTTGGATCAATTTAATCATTTTTCTTTCGAAATATGTGGATTTAGTCCTTTTAACCAAATTTTGTTAAGTTTATTTGACGTTTCAAACGCGTTTGATAATAGTATTTGACTTAACATTAAAGCGAAAATGTTTCAAACAGTATAATCAACTCAAATACAATCATGAAATGCGTTTGAAACATCAAATAAATTTAACAAAATTTGGTTAAAAAGGACTAAATCCACGCATTTATAAAAATGAAATACTAAATTGGTTTAAAGTTTCGAAGATGGACTAACTCCAAATTTCACTGAATTGAAAGTTAAGGGACCAAAAACATATTTAACCCTTTTTTAAAGTATCAATCAAAATTATTTAAAACTAGCTAGTTCTAAAAAAATTCAAATCAATAAAAAAGTTAATTTGCTTTTACGAGACCGAATATACTCTGTAGAGACTTCAAAAAACATTGTGATACTCCAATTTCAGGTATTCATCTTTCTTTCCTTAGGTTGTTGTCCTCCTAACACAAAATATGGATATTCTTACAGAAAATAGTCAAACGTTCAAGTCAACCATATGCTCTAGTCAACAATTAATGTTGTGATTAATAAACTAATGTAAATATTTACCTTATCTGATGTCTTATTTATATTATTATATTTTGTAAGCTTTTACCTAAATGGGCTTCAACCAAGAGGTCCAATTACATGTGGGGCCCTATTACATGTGGGGTTGATGATCTGGTAGGCCCAATTAAAGTAAACTTAATACACAAGTTACCTTAGTCAGATAAGAAGGAATTGGATACATGTCAACTCAATCGGCCGACATGTATACGATTAGTATCAATTTTGGTCATGATTGAGGATGACATAGTCATAAATAGTACACTTGTCCCTCAGTCATTAGAATGGAACATGCTGAAGAGTTTGTGAGAATTTACGATGTTAGGTTTTAGCTATCAATATTCGGTGGTCGACCTTCAGTTTCTAGTTGTTAGCCTTTTTTGTTTTTGCAAATAAAAATTGTATCCTTAGTTGTATTCTTATAGGTATAGTATCCCCAGCCTCGAGAAGCGAAGTGACGAAAAGGGTATAATAATGATATGACAGTTCTCAAAGGGCACACTAATATAGGAGGTCTTGCACAGTCACGACTCTTTGTAGTTTTGGAAGTGAATAGATGTTATCATTGAATGAAAGGAAACAAGAAGGTAAAGGGTCATGGTGATCTGCTTATAAATAAGAGGTTCATTTGCCTCATTGTGCTCCAAGTAATTGAGGAAATTACTCTATTGTTAAATATTATTGTGATAAAAGTGTTGTGAATGTTGCTTACTACAAGGTATAAATATACTTAAACTTATACCAATCCCAAGTAAGTGTTACCATCATTTTTCCTCTTCTACCTTATTCATGTAATATATATATATATATATATATATATATATATATATATATATATATATATATATATATATATATATATATATTTTGAAGAGGGTGGTGTGCTTGGACATAGTGTATATGACATAAACAATGTTTGTCATGGTCGGGAAGGTTATAGTAAGGAGTTTTTCTACATTTACATATGCTTGTTTTTGCAACTCCATGTCTAGTTGCCTTTTGATGAGTTTACTATGGAGGTTTTATGTATACCGAATGTGGTGCCTACACAACTTCATCCAAATGGTTGAGGTTGTTTACAAGCATTTAGGTTGTTGTGTCGGACTTTATTTATTTCGCTCACCAGTGTGTTTCTTGTATTTTTGTGTAACTCGCCCAAAATATCTACTTTCATGGCTATCTTTGGTGAGTAGGTCGAGTGCATGTGTTCTTGACGCGTACTCACAATCTTCCAAGAAGTTCCAATACAGTTTCTTTACGGTGATGGTGAAAGAGGCAGGCTAATCATACTTTTATAGTGAGGAGGGGAAGCTGAGGTTTCCATTCTACTGGATGAATAATTCGATGAGGTATAAGGAATGGTTGAAGGATAGTTTATCGGAGAAGGATATGAGGAACATCAAAAATTTTGAGAAGTTTCCTCGTAAATTACCTACAAGAGAGATTGTTACAGTTTACTTGTCATCGAAGCCGATTATTGACCTTTGTGGCGAGTTTAGGAATATTTAAGACTTGTGCAGTTTTATGTTGATCTGAGAATTATAGGATACATGGCCCAACATGTTGTGAAAGCTGGTGTTGATCCAAACATGTTCCAGAAGATAAGGAAGCAATTGGTTGAAGAGGAAATGAAAGTCTAAGAGACCATTGTGCTAAATCTAACTGGACTAGTAGTGGTTACTTATCGATCGAAGAGTAGGAAAAGAAAGATGGCTACTTTAGTGCATCGAGGGGTAGACAAAGATAGAAAGAGGCTAAGGGTCGGGTTCCTCATGTCGGCGTTTGGCGAGTTTTAGGATTTTCTAGGTCATGGTATAAGGTCTTCTTGCAACCCTTCCTCCAACACATGAGACCTAAGGGCAATTAACGGCGTGTATAGAGAGAAACAGGTAGGCCTAGGTTCTCTTTGTCGAGGATTACCTTTCGACACTAGGTCTCTATCTGCTCCCTTTTTTTAAGTCGCCATATTTACAACATGAATCTTATTCTTGTATTCTCTCATCTCTTCGACCCGCATGAACTTAGAAGCACGCTATCTAAGCTCATTCAAACTACCATGGGGTTCATGCATAAGTCATCGACAAAAAGCACAGCTCTTATGGTCGTGATCATATAGTGTAGCACCACTTTAGGATTCAGATTCCTGATCTTCAAGGCTATATTGTTGAACATGTCTACGAATTTCGAAGGGATTCTCCCTTCTCATAACTTGTATTGAGAAGTGTCAACGAGGTTAGGTGATGATGTCAACTTGTTGTGAAAAATTCGATAAGGGTGTCAAAACAATCAATGAAGTACAATGGCAGGTGGGTGAACCATTCCAAGGCAGATCTTTTCAGAGTGGTAGGGAAGGCCTTGCACATGACGACAATATTAATTGAGTAAAGATTGAATTGGATGATATACATGGAAACATGCTCATCTGGGTCATTACTACGTCATATCGTCCCAATGCGAGAGATTCCCATTGCTTGGGGAGTGGGGTTTCAGTGATGTTGCCGATAAAGGGGTGTCCACACTTCCTGTCACTAGGGGGAGTTGGTTACTCCGCCGATCTTAAGAACAATATTATAACCGCTTTCTCCTTCTATGTCGTGAACATTTCTTTTAGGGGACCATACCTTATGTACCAAGTCTGTATTGTCGGTACCCTCTTTCTCCATCCTCTAATCCTTAGCTAGTACCTTCCTCTTCAGCCTTGCATTTTCTTCCCTCAAGGCATCCATTTCCTCCGCGCTTCTCTTCTTAAAGTCAGCAAACTCTTGATTGCTGCCAAGTCAGCCGAATAGGGTCCTACTCCAACCATCTTGCCACTATTAGACATCAAACACTTCTTTCTCCACAAAATATTAGCCGACACCATGGCATGCGCCATTTCTTCTTACAAGACCAAATACACTATGCAAAGACTCCAAAAAGCACTGTGATACTCCAACTTCAGGTACTTGTCTTTCTATCCTTAGGTTTTCGTCCTCCTAGCACCAAATAGGGGTATTGCAAAAAACACTCCAATGCTCAAGTCAACCAAATGCTGTAGTCAACAATTAATGTTGTGATTAATAAAAAATATAAATATTGACCTTATCTAACGTGTTATTTATAATATTATTTTTTGTAGGTCCTTACCTGAATGGGCTTGGACCTTATCTAACCAATGTGGGCTTGATGATGTGGTAGGCCTAGTTAATGTGGACTTAATACACCATTACCTTAGTCAGAGAAGAAGGAATTGGATACATGTTAGCCTAGTCGATCGACATACAGTTGTGGATCTTGACCAATAATTATAAGAGAACAAAAATAATACACTCAAAATTTATAGTTTTGATATTAATTGTATTTAATATGGACATCATTTTAAATAAACTCTTCTAATTTTATTTTATTTTTTGTTCATTGGATATTCTTATATTTGTGGACGCTTTTCTATCTTATTGCAAAATTTTAATATCAAACTTCCTTTTATCATGGATGGATTCCCTTTTGTCACTTTTAAAAAACAAATTGATTCTTTTATTCTTTATCAATATATCTTTTTTTTTTAATTTAAAAGTAAATATAATTTATCATAATCTAACTAAAAATTCAGTAACTTAATTACTAAAAATAAAACTCTACAATAATCAAGTAACAATTAAAAACTATAGAAAAACATACAATACATTAATAATCATAAAAAATGAATATATAAAGGCTTATGAGATAAGAAAATTTCATTTTTTTTCAAGAAATTTAAGGAACATAAGAGAAATAAAAACAAAAATAGTGAGTTTATGTCTAGCTTCATTTTATTTTCAAAAACAAAAAAATAAAAATAGATGAGAGTCGAAAATGAATACAAGATATGAAAAACTAAGAAAAATACAAAAAAAAAAAATTAAAAACTATCTTAGTAAATATTTTTATTCCCATTTATGTCATATCATTTATTAAAATTAAATGTTGTGTTTTATAGAAATAATAAAATGATACCTAATTTCTATCTATTCCCAACATATTAAATTATTGGTGGTGGGGAGATTGAGGTCTAAACACCCGTAATTAACGTGTAGAAAATAAAACTAACGAAGGTAACAAAAGATACTTAAATAAAATATTTAATCGATTATTCAAGAAATTGAGAAAAGAAAAACGTATTTAATCCATTTAGTACTTTGGGTACCCTTGACAGAAAGGGAAAGAAAAAAGGCAATGGAACACGATGTAGCTTTTGGAATCAATGTAGCATTTATATCCTCCACAGTAACTTTTGGTAAACGCAAGTTATTTTCTTCCTTAAGTTTTGATCCTCACTTATATGGAGGAATACAGTACTCACAATTACAATTAATAAACTATAAAACAAGTATAAAGCGAGATATCATAAAGTATAGCATCGAAGGATGATCATGTTTGCTTGTCTTCATGTGGTGATAGCATCCAAAGCCAGGATGGTGCTAAGGTTCATAGGGTTCATGTAGGCTTCAGAACCTGACATGATTTCCTCCACAATAAGTCTGTTGGCTTTCTCGGATGGATGGAATGCATCCCAAAATGCATACTGCTCTCTGTTAGGGCACAGATTGGAGAGTGGTGTACACAAACCAAGACCATTGTAGGGTCCTTGTCCACAACAAGCTACTTTTGCCGTAATAAACCCTGCAGAAAGCAACAACAATAACAACACCACAAACCTTAGACCTTATAATTATTGCCTTATTACTGTACTAACATGGTTTTAAAAGTTATGATGGCAACCACATTGTCTTTCAAGTAACATGAAACACAATGCAAATTCCTGTTACACAACTGCAACCACAGTGTAAAACCTTGACAAAGAGGACATGAAAAATAATTAGTACCAAACTGTTGGGGGTTAGAAACGAAGTTGTTATGCATTTTTCCTGTGTTTGCAGCAATGAAAACATCCTTTCCAAGTTTCCTGTTGAGTTGTAGCAACATTTGTTCAAGTTGTGGGTTAAACAATTCTGCTGCTTGTTGTAGTTCAGCAGCACATTCTCCATTTCTGCCACGTTGGGCCAGTTCTGAAGGGACACAACCCAAAGGCCCTGTGCCTGTCACAAGAACTCTCCTAGCTCCAAGATCATATAGCTTCTGCAGAATTTGCATATGACAGAATGAGAGAGATTGTTATTACAACACATTAAGCGTTAACCCTTTTGTTTAATCAATAGGGTTTTACCTGCAAAAGCTTTTGGTACTCAGAGATGAGATACTTCACATATTGAGGAAGTGGGTATTGGCGAGACCTTGCTGAATTTGGCACCAAGTAGTAGTTGTTCACAAAATCATTGCCACCTACTGTAATCAGAACTAGTGATTGATTCACTAAACGCTTTGCCTGTGAAGCTCCAATCAAAGCACTCACTCGGTTCTGGTACTCCTGAAAATATTCTAGCTGTCTATACATTCTGATCACGTTTACCTGTATAAAGGTTGCATGCAACATTATTTTTTGAGTCCAAAGTAAGAACTAAGTTTTACAACTTTCTTCATCACATAGAGTTTATCATCAGAGAAAGTTATAGCTAGTGAATGATTAATGAACTTACAAACTGAATTCCAGTGTCATTAAGTATGCCAATTCCCGCTGAAGCGAAATTGGCACCAACTAGGAGCTTATCACCTGTCAACTCTGACTCAAATATGGCAATGTAGACTCAGAACCAAGTCGCTGACCTGAAAACGACATAATCATTAGTTTGACATACACTTAATGTTTAGTTGCTTCTTATTAAAATACATGAAAAAATGGTTCACAACATCAAAATGTTGATCATGAAAATAAAAATTTAAAGATGAATGCTAAAGGCAAAGAAAATGTGGAAGAGATAAACTGAACTGATAAAGTCAGGAATGTTGAAGCCATTGGAAAAACGACCGGTTGGTCTGTGAGTAGGACCATAATCAATGCCATAAGGAGGAGCATCAGCACGTGCAGTGGTAGCCAAGAAATTGTTATTTCCATTATCAACAAGTGAGTCTCCAAATACAAAGAATGCTCTTGGCCTAGCTTCAGCCCTAGACACAATGACTCCAACCACTAACAACACTAAACTAAGAACGGTGAAGGGTGCAAAATTTGGCAAGAATGCCATATTGAAATGAACCTTTGATGGGGTTGTTGTATGAAAACTAGCTAGGTTTTTGTGATGTGGATGGAGGAATTCCAAGGATTGATTAGTTTATATAATGGACTTTGTCACAGGATTTCATACACGTCTTACTAGTTTGGGAGGTTACTTTATTGCTCTATTATTGAAGGTTTTATGTTCTTCTAAAACTGGTGCGTTGGTCAAAAACATAAGTAAATGTGATAGGTTAGATTCATTATGATGCAACTAGATATTGTCTTCGCTAGTTATGTTACTTCCACAACACTCAAGACCAATATTTCAAATATATAGCTTCTTGTTCTTTGTTTTCCTTTAATTCAATAGTCCATGAAAGAAAATTGATACGCTTCATCGAAGCCAATAAAAAATACGGATCATTTATTATTAATCTTTAAATGCTGTATCGAAAAATAAAGGGCACCGAACGATGACTAAGGATTTCGAAAATAGGCATTATTTATTTGAATAATGAGGATTACCTGCAGTTCAAAGAAAAAAAAAACTAAATTCTTTCAAATTATACTATCGTAAATTATTCGTATTAGATGAATTCGACAAGTTATTCCCAACTAAATTTGGCGAATTCGACATAAAATTCCGAACAGAATTGGTGGATGTTACTTCAAGAATAAAGCTGAATACTTTAAGTATCTTTTATTGACGTAAACTTAAAAGATCGTAAAGGTTTTATTAACCTATGTGTTTCTCGAAGGTTTTAGTCTCGACCGATTTATTTACCGTTGTTCACACCTAAATCGACTTGATTTGAGTTCTTTTTCTACCATGTCAAGCAAACATTCATTTCCTAATTTAATTCGGTGTTTTCACATTTAAGTGTGGATGAAAAAGATTAAGTAGAGATAGTTAATTTCGTCAACCAATTTTTGGAAATTTTTCAAGTGATACCTAAGATAATATAAGATATTTCAATTATTTTCATAAATGTGGTCTACTTGTTAATTATATTCAAATATTATAATTATTCTATAAATTTTGATACTCTTTTATAAATCAAAGTTTTGAAATTAAAAAGTTTATGAAAGGATTTCCATGACAGTGACAATCACTAAATGTTAACCCTTATTCTTTTTTCCGCATTAGTTTTACATTTGGTATCAGCAAGGTTAAATACCTTTGCCTTGTTTTAAATCTGTCGCGGAGAATCGGCTTTGCAACCCTTCAATGTTTTGCCGAAATCGCTCTAATAAGGAATCCGAAATTTATTTTGTGTACTCATGTATTATGTAATGTTGCCACTTGCTTATAGCGATTGTCATCTTTCTTTGGCTATGCCGATTATTTTTAGGTTAAAAATGAATTAAAAAATTGCACCTTTTATTCCTTTAAAATAATAAGGACTCTATAAGTTTGTTTTATATCCATATTTTAATGTGAAATATCTTATGATGTGAAGGTTAGGTAATTGCTTCGATTTGAATTACTATATGAGTTCATTAAGGATTGACATATGATTCTCTTAAATCTTTTCAATAAAAGAACTTTTTCATATAAAATTGAAGAAATTTATTTTTCTATAAGTTTTTGTACGTAATATATGTTATAGGTTGTATGTTTAATTTATACATCATAATAAAGGTGAATATAATAAATTAGAGACTAATCATAACATCTTTAATAGACTGATATTTATAATAATAGAATAAACATTAATTATAATTAATTATATGTGATGATGTGATGAATTTTTACTCATAGAAATTTTCTTACATCATCAATATGATTTATTAGGATGAAATGTTGATTATATTTCTCAAATTGCCTACAATAACTAAACAAAAAAGAACATAGTCTAGTAGTTTTATCATTTGATTATATGAGTCTTATTGAGTAAGACTTCAGTCCACAAGCAAGTTTTATGTCATTAAATTAATTCCTTAAGACTAGGTTTGCAGTAAAACATAATATATAATAGTTTTATCATTTGGTAATGTGAGTCAATTTTTGATTAAGAATTTAACCTACGTGCAAGTTTTATGTCACTAGATTCATTCGTTAAGATGTGTTTGCATCGGTAAAACATAATAATTTTATCATTTGGTTATATGAGTCTAATTGAGTAAGACTTTTGTTCATAGGCGGCAAGTTTTAGGTCACTAGATTCATTCATTAAGATGTGTTTGCATTGGCAAAACATAATAGTTTTATCTCATTTGGTTATGTGAATCTAATTGAGTAAGACTTTAGCCTACAAGCAAGTTTTATAGATTCATTCATTAAGACGTATTTTCTTTTCTAAAAACATAATAGTTTTATCATTTGGTTATTATAGTCTAATTGAGTAAGACTTTTGCTTATAGACAAGTTTTAGGTTACTAGATTCATTCATTAAGATGTGTTTGCATTTGTAAAACATAATAGTCTTATCATTTGGTTTTGTGAGTCTAATTGAGTAAGACTTTAGCCCACAAACATGTTTTATTCACTAGGTTCATTCATTAAGATGTGTTTTCATCGCTAAAACATAATAGTTTTATCATTTGGTTATGTGAGTCTAATTGAGTATGTGTGGCTTTGGCCCATAGGCAAGTTTTATGTCACTAAATTCATTGATTAAGACATGTTTTCATTGACAAAACATTATTTTGTTATAGTCTAAAATTATGATAATGAACATGTATTTTAAAAATTTGCAGTTTGTCAATGTGTGAATATTTCTAATAGCCATTATGGTATTCCAAAATTAAAAAAGGGATAATTATAAGTTTTGGAAGGGAAAAGTTCTTTTCCTTTTGGGTTGGATGGACATTGATGATGCTATTAGAAAAATAGAATCACCGTTATTACTAAGACCAACACTCCAGATGTTATTGATCTCTATGAAAAGTTGGGAGGTTAAATTGTCATTTTTGACGTTAATAAAGACAAACTTTTTTTTTCTGGTATTCAAGGTTCTGTTGATCAACATGACAATGTGAGAGATTTACTGAAGGTTATTGATGAACAATTCATCATATTTTTTAAGTCTCTTACCAACACTATAATCATGTATTTTTCATCTTGAAAGCTCACAAGGATTAAGGGAGTGTGTGATTGCATCAGACGCAAGAGGGACATTGTAGCTCAATTGGAGGCCTTATAAGCTACCACGTCTGATTCCCTTCAAGTATGTTATATTCTATATACTTTGCCTCATCAAATCAGCCACAAAATGAGGATGTAAAAGCTACTAGATGGTACAGTTTTAATCAATAAAAAATAGAGACAATTTATTGATGTCATTAAATAGATATTGTGTTGTGTAAATCAACAGATTAAATCATAAAAACAATCGACTGAAAAATTGGAAAAACTACATAAATGTGAATTTGTGATTTAAAACAAGAATAGCATGAAAGATCAACCAAGATAGATTCAAATGAGTAATACAAATATGAGCAAAGCTTCAGATCATGTTATAACATGCAAGAATGGAAAAAAAGATATATAGTTCAAACCAAAGTGCTTTAAACTTTAAAGTGCAAAACAAGTGAGAAAAGTCAGAGACAAGTACAAGGCATAAGATTTTTATACCGGTTCACTCAAATCTTAGCTGTATCTAGTTTGTCATTGCAACCTGAGCCTGACATTGCACTATTCAAAAAATTTACAAAGTTTACAAGATTACACTTTCAAAATATGCAAAACTACAACCTATAACTCTTGAATCACAAAAGAATCAACACAAGCACAACAAGACTATCCCATGCAAACCTGGAAAACCACCAAGAACAACCCAGAAGCTTGAGAAAGATCAAACCTGAGTGGTGGCATAACCTAGTCTACCAAACCCCTTCCTCCAAGCTTCAAAAAGCAAGCAAAAAACTTCAAGAATGATCCAAGATCAACCTTCAACAACTGCACCTCTGTATTATCACGAAAGAGAGAGTATTTCACTCATTCCAGACTATTTTCACGCTCAATATAGTAAGTGTTGCCTCTCCTTCGAGAAAAATAGAACCTATAGTCAAACTTTTATGAAATTTAATAGGTTGATTTTCAAATCAATCAATCGATTTCACTTAACTTAAGTGAAATCAGTTGATTTCAAAATAAATCAAGCGATTAATATGTAACAATTAAAACTACTACAACAAACCTTTTAATATGTTAAAAAGTCATTCAACAGATTAAAAGACACCATTTAACCTATTGAAAAATAATTCAATAGATTAAAAGACACAAACAAGACCCTATACATCTATACAATGCTAAATGGTCTACAATATGAACTACAATCTTCAAGCTTGTTTTCTTCATGAGTAATCCAGACATAACATACACACAAGAGGCTTGATCAACACGTGAAACACCAAATCTTCACATATTCATCAATTTAACCATGATTCCAACATGTTCTAAGGCAATGGCTTCATGTACCTTTATCAAATCTTCAAGCACCAAATCATCAAGGCCATTTGTGCCCATAGTGAGTTTGCTTATAGTAGAGTAATTCATAAGACTACTATAATATCTCATTTTAAGGTTGTTTATGACTTTAATCCTCTCACTCTAGTGGATTTGCTATCACTTCCATATCTTTCCACTTTGTTCATAAAGAAGGGGTAGCTACATATGAATTTATAAAGAAAATGCATGACAAATATGGAAGATTTAACAATTAGGGAAGAGGAGAAATCATATTTGAGGAAGGACATTGGATTTGGCTTCACCTAAGCAAAGATAGGGTTCCTAAGTAAAGAAACCCTAAACTTAACACCTGGGGAGATGGTCCCTTTAGAGTGCTTAAAAAGGTAAACAATAATGCATTTAGGTTAGACCTATTAGAGGATTATAAAGTTAATACCGCTTTTAATGTCACTGACTTAATTCATTTTGTAGGTGGAACTAATGAGGAGTCAGACCTTTCATATTTGAGATCAAATATTTTTCAAGAGGGATGGGATGATGTCATACCTTTAGCTAAAGGACCTACCACCAAATCTATAACTAAGAGGATACAAGAAAACTAAACCTCTTCAGAACATGACAACCCCAAGCTAAAGTTCATCTAGGCTAAGGAGGATGTGAAGACCCAACCTAGGACTTTATAATTGAATATTCGACTATGGTTTAAGTGTTGGCTCTATAGTATAGGCCCAATAGCATAGGATTTTCTTTGGACCATGTATTAGGCCTTGATTAATTTTGGAACTAGAAGGAGATTGCCTTTAATTTGGCTTGGAGGTGATACAAATAAAATTAGGGTTTTCTACACTAATAAGCATTATCTTGGAGAGCAAGCTAGGTTTAAATCTCCTTTTAGGCACCTCATGGCATGAGAGGTGTGACTTGCTTAGGTGGCAAGTCACACTTGTTGCATGTGTCCTTTTTTTCTCCAATTTCAATTTCTAGACCTAATTTTTCTCTCTTTTTTGGAGACCATTTGCTCTCCTTAGCTCCTATAAATACAAAAGCCTACCATTGTAAATTCATGAGTGAATGTAGTAAAGTTACTATGCTGAGATGACTTGATCTTATATAGGGACCAAATTGAATATAAAATATTGACTATGACACGTGATACGTTGCTGGGTTGACATCTGGACATTTAAAAAAAATGAAAAGTTAATTTTAAAAAAAAAAATTATAAAAAAAATCACGAAATGGCATGTGGCAATCACTATTCATTACCATCAATCATTTAATTCTATTAATTGTGAAAAGTTGATACAAACTTTGTACTACTACATCGATGTAAACTTTTCATATAATAAAAAGGATTATAAATAGGTATTGTTGACTTAAATGACAAATAGTTGTATTTAATTAAAACATTATTCAAATGCTTATATGTATCTTTGCTCATAACATTTAATTTTGTATGGACATTATTTTTAAGAAGTTATTTTCACACATTTGTACATTTTTTATCTTGAGTTTTATAAAGTTAATGTTTTTTTTTTTCATTTATCCTTTTTTAGAAGGAGTGTGTTCTTATTCTTTTACCTTCTCCATTTTTTCATTTTATTTAATTTTTCTTAAAATCAAACTTTCATACCCAAATAATCACTTGATTAATTTTATGTTTAATAGAGAGATTTAATAATTATTCTTGTTTCTTCATTCTTTATTCACCCAGTGAGACATTTCTATGTGATTCTTGTTTTCTTGAATTCTATCAATATTCATCAAATAAGAAACATTTTAATCAATTATTTTAATATCGAATGAAATTATTTAGAAATGGAGAGTTTTTCCCACCTTCTGGAGTGGCCATTTGTCCTTCTCATATTGGAAAGGAATTTTGGCTTAGTCTCCAAGCTACTCAAATTTAGAATTTTTAGGGTTCTTTTTTTCCAAATTAGGAGACACCTTAGGCTATAAATACATGTGTTTGTCCCCTTGTAAATTTACTCTTTAATGTGTAATGTTATGATGTTGAGATCACTCCACAATCATTCCTTTGAGAGTAACCTTGCTAGAGCATTCTTCTAGAAGCTCCTCTAGCCGTCCTTCTCTAAAGTTGACCCAACCTCTTTAGGGTTTATCCACCAACACCCAAGCCGCCACATGCCCAACATCTTTTCCTTCAATTGCTTCTGTAAAAATCCTCCATGGAGTCTCTTCATTCTAGTCCACACGCCCAAGGAGACTTATCAAGTGGTATCTAGAGCCAAGTCAAGCAACAACTCAAGATTTAAGCTAAGTTATTGGTTTCTTTCTCTATTTCCGTGTTGTTTCCCACTCCATTTTGCTTGTCATGCTTGTTTCTAGCATTCATCTTATGTTTACATGATTGTATGATGATTCAATCTCACTTTCTTCTTGAATCAATTAGTACAGTCCAATAGGAAATCAAATATGTTTTTGGTGCAGTACTTTCTTGTTTTGCTTGCTTTTTTCTTCATTTTAATTGGTGAAATCATGTTTAATTTTTATTTGAGCATCAAATACTTTTTTTCTTAAGTAATGTGCTTCCTTTTGTGTCAATTTTCATGAGTTTGATCCATTTAAAGTTGTTATTATGAATTAAGTCTTGGCACAAAAGAAAAATGCTGACAAAATCAATCTATGCTGGAAATGCAATATGTCTTGAAGCAATAGCAAGTCATTTTTACCAAGTAGTTGAGCTTTGAAGTGTCTTAGATGTTATCTAATGAATCATGCTTGATATTAGATCATTATCAAGTTCATAGCACTTGCTTTTCCCATTGCAATTTGTTCATCTAGTTCAATTTCCAAATCTATTTCAGTAGTTGAATTCACCAGTGCAGTAAGGGCTTTTGACCTTGATTGTTTTTGTTATTCTGCCTCGGTTTTAGAATCGAGGAATATTGGGGTGAGGCCAAAAGGTATGACTTTTGGCCTCGGGTGTTAACCGAAGCCATAAAGCGCTTTTTCTCGGGTAACGTAAGAACCGAGGCCATAGGGGACATTTTTTTGGAACACCAATTCAATTGTGGTAAGTTGTTCGAGAGCACGATGGAAATCAGCAATATCCAAATTGAATCGGAACAGGAATGCAATTTTCGTCCTCATCCACACTTCGCTTAACCACACAAGTTGAATCTCCGTTCACAATCTCCTCCACACTTCTCGAACATGGTCCAGACCCTACTGCGCTGATGCATAGGTATGATGAACTCACCCATATTTATCCCATAAGGAAGCTCTTGGCTGGGTACAACACAGAGAACGCCGACTGGTCCACTATTTCACCCATCGTCTTCTTCCTCGGTGCCATGGACATTCTCCAGCAGAAAAATGTTGCTGGTGCTTCCATTTATTACCATAATTTCTCTGTTCCTCACTGCACAAAGCTTCTACGTCACACACCAGATTCCTTCCATCCCTTGAATCGTTCCAGATCTGGTTAGCACAGCTTCTGCTTCCCGACTTTGGTCCAACATCGCCAACGTGCCCAGATCTGTCAACGCTTGAGTCCCTTGGTTTCAGCCCCTCTTCCACTTTGCATTTCAGTCACCCTTTTCAACAAACCTTAAAATGGAGGTGCAACGAACCAACGGTGGCAGCGAACCAGCGACGACAGCGAACCAGCGAACCAGTGACGGTGGAGGGGTAGGTTGCAGAACTAGTGACGGTGGAAGGCTAGGTTGTAGGGAGAGAGAAGAGAGAAATGAGGTTGTTTAGAAAAATGGAGACTGCGGCAGGGAAGAAGAAAAAGAAAAAAGGACACGCATTTTGGCACCGGTTGTCAATCACCCGAGGCCAAATATGTGAGTTTTTGGTTTCGATTCTCCGCAACTGAGGCATATGCTAGTTTTGGCACCGATTTTTTATCAACCGAAGCATAACACCGTTTTTGGCTTCGGGTGTTCTGTGAACCGAGGCATAAAAGTTGGGTGGAATTGCAAAAATGCCACCGCGCCATTATATGCTTCGGTTTTTTGATAACCGAGGCATATAAGGCGAGTTAAA